>Ga0129315_1000084_pt1 | contig 98963 bp, 89 predicted proteins | sample Cm827metagenome_FD_94432 | JGI IMG/M metagenome (GOLD analysis project Ga0129315, IMG submission 94432) | Eastern black-and-white colobus group fecal microbial communities from Wisconsin, USA - Cm827 metagenome | ecosystem: Host-associated > Mammals > Digestive system > Large intestine > Fecal...
TACAGTCTGTTTCGTATCTCCGGTATTCCCCGGCATCACGGATTTTGAAGCCATCTTTGAGCGGGTAAAGGATCAGTGTGATCTGTTCTGGCTCGAAAACCTCAATCTTCGGGGCGGCTTCAAGAAGACGGTTATGGATTATATCGCCGGAAAATATCCTGATCTTGTACCGCTTTACGATGAGATCTATAACAAGCATAACCGCAGCTACTTTGAAGCACTTGAAGTAAAAGCTGAGGAAATGGCTAAGAAGTATGATTGTGCCTTTGTGGATAATGAAATGCCTTATGGCAGAGTCCCGCAGGGACATCCGGTGATTGTAGATTATTTCTATCATGAGGAAATCCGTGGGACAGAGAATACCGGAAAAAGGAATCGATAACTTCCAGTTTGTCGCAGGCAAGGTTTGGGGCAGGCACGCCCCAACAAGAACACTTTGGCAATGCAGGTGCATTGCAGAAGTATAGTCCCGGAGGGGCACAGCATTTTCACGATATGTGACCGAATCGACCACCGGAAACCGGGTCAGCATTGAAAACGCATACGCGGCGGGCGCTCTCCTCCTCAAACCGAAAAAGCCTCCGGTGCGCGGCCCGTTCAAGCCGCACCCCGGAGGCAATTTTTCTGTTTTTGCGCGTTTACCGGCCGCCCATCAGAATGGCCAGTACGGCCTTCTGGGCGTGCAGACGGTTCTCGGTCTCTTCAAAGATCTCATCGGCGTGGCGCTCGAAGGTCTCCACCGCGATCTCCTCGCCCTTGCGGGCGGGCAGGCAGTGCAGCACCATGCAGTCGGGCTTGGCCAGGGCCAGCAGCTCTTCGTTCACCTGATAGCCCCGGAAATGACGGCGGCGGAGCAGCTGCTCCTCCTCGCTGCCGGTGCTGATCCAGGCGTCCGTGTACACCACATCGGCCCCCTGTGCGCCCGCCTTCGGGTCGATGGAGAGGGTGAACTTGTCCCCATAGGCCTTGGCGTACTCCAGCACCGTGCGGGACGGCTCGCACCCCTCGGGGCAGACGGCGCTCACCTGCATACCGGCCATCAGGCCGCCCACAATCAGGCTGTTGGCCATGTTGTTGCCGTCGCCCACAAAGCACAGCTTTTTGCCCTCCAGGCGGCCCTTTTTCTCCCGGATGGTCATCAGGTCGGCCAGCACCTGGCAGGGATGGGCGTAATCGGTCAGGCCGTTGATGACGGGCACGCCGCTCCACTGGGCCAGGGCCTCGGCATCGCTCTGCTTGTAGGTGCGGATCATAATGCCGTCGTAATAGCGTCCCAGGGTGCGGGCCGTATCCTCAATGGCCTCGCCATAGCCAAGCTGCATCTCGGTCACGGCGTTGAGGTAATGGGCCAGGCCGCCCAGCTGGTACATACCCACCTGAAAGCTGGCGCGGGTGCGGGTGCTGGGCTTTGCAAAAATCAGCGCCAGGCTTTTGCCCGCCAGCAGGGGGTGGGCGCGGCCCGCCTTGCGGTCGGCCTTCAGCTCGTCGGCCACATCCAGGATGTGAAACAATTCCTCCCGGGTCAGGTCGCTCATTTTCAGCAGGTGCTTCATGGGGCTTCCTCCTTCTTGTTTCGGAATCCGGTTTCAAAACAGCCGGGGCAGCCATAGCCGCCCCGGCCGCTGTTTGCTTTGTGCTTGTTCAGGCCAAGTATACCATATTCTCTGCCGGTTTTACAGGGCCGACAGCACCTCATTCAGAATGTTCAGCGCCTTTTCAATGTCCTCGTTGGTCAGCACCAGCGGGGGCAGCAGGCGCAGGCGGGTCTTGGCGGTCAGGCACAGAAGGCCCTTGTTCTGGCAGGCGGTCAGCACCTCTTTGGCGCTGATGCCCTCCTCAAAGGCGATGCCCACCATCAGGCCCAGGCCGCTCACCTCCTGCACATGGGGCAGCTTGGCCAGCCCCGCCCGCAGGGCAACGGCCTTGGCGCGCACGTCGGCCAGCATCTCGTCGGTGAGCTTCTTCATCACCACATTGGCGCCGGCGCACACCACCGGGTTGCCGCCGAAGGTGGTACCGTGGGTGCCGGGGCCCATGCCCTTGGCCACCTTTTCGCTCATCAGCACTGCGCCAATGGGCAGGCCGCCGCCCAGGCCCTTGGCCAGGCTGACCACGTCCGGCTGCACATCGAACTGCTCGTAGGCCAGGAAGGTGCCGGTGCGGCCGATGCCGGTCTGCACCTCATCCACGATGATCAGGATGTCGTGCTCATGGCAGTAGGCGTTCACCTTGGAAACATAGTCCTTGTCCAGCGCGCACACGCCGCCCTCGCCCTGCACCATCTCCATGATGACCGCGCAGGTGGCGGGGGTCACGGTTTTGAGGAAGGCCTCGTAATCGTTGGCCGGGGTGTAGGCAAAGCCCTCGTTGAAGGGGCCGAAGTAGTGGTGGAACACCTCCTGACCGGTGGCAGTCAGGGAGGCCAGGGTGCGGCCGTGGAAGCTGTTCACCAGGCTGACGACCTGATAGCGGCCCTCGCCGTAGGTGTCGAAGCTGTACTTGCGGGCCGCCTTCATGGAGCCTTCGTTGGCCTCTGCGCCGGAGTTGGCAAAGAACACCTTGTCAAAGCCGGTGCGCTTGCACAGGGTTTCGGCCAGCTGGCCGCAGGGGTCGGTGTAGTACAGGTTGGAGGTGTGCTGCAATTTGCCCGCCTGCTCGCTCACAGCGGCCACCCAGTCCGGGTCGCAGTAGCCCAGGCTGTTCACGCCGATGCCGCTGGTGAAATCCAGATATTCCTTGCCGTCAAAATCGGTGACGTGCATCCCTTTGCCCTGTTCCAGAGCGATCTGGTTGCGGCCGTAGGTGTGGGCCACATGGGCATTGTCCCGTTCAATGATCTGCTGATTGGTCATGGTGTTTCCCTCCCCGGCGGCGCGCCGCCGTAGTTTCAGGCCGGGCGCGCAGCAGAGTGCCTGCCCAGCACAGGTTTTATTGTGAGGAATGTTTGTGCGGGGCGCGCAGCTTACCGCACATGGCCCCGGCGGTAGAACAGCGTACCGCTGCCCCGGTCGGAGAAGATCTCCAGCAGGATGGAGTGCAGCACACGGCCGTCGATGATGCTGGCCTCGCTCACGCCGCGGTAGATGGCATCGGCCAGGCCCTCGATCTTGGGAATCATGCCGCCGGAAATGATGCCGGCCTCTTTGTAGCCGTCGATCTCGCTCACCTCCACGGTGGGAATGAGCGTGCTCTCGTCGTCCTTATTGCGCAGCAGGCCCGCAATGTCGGTCATCATCACCAGCTTCTGTGCCTTCAGGGCAATGGCAATGGCCGCGGCGGCGGTGTCGGCGTTCAGGTTGTAGGCCACGCCGTTCTCGTCCATGCCCACGCTGGCAATCACGGGAATAAAGCCGTCGTCCAGCAGGCGGTCGATCAGGCGGGTGTCCACCCGCTCCACGTTGCCAACATAACCCAGATCCTTATCGGCCACCTTGCTGCACCGGATCATCTGCCCGTCAATGCCGCACAGGCCCACGCCGCGGCCCCGCAGCATGGCCACCAGGTCCTTGTTCACTTCACCCGCCAGCACCTGCTGCACCACCATCATGGTGGTCTCGTCGGTGTAGCGCAGGCCGTCCACAAAGCGGCTCTCGTGGCCGATGGCCTTCAGCATCTTGTTGATGGAGGGGCCGCCGCCGTGCACCAGCACCACCCGCACGCCCAGCAGGGTGAGGGTGATCAGGTCGTTCATCACGGCGGTTTTCAGCTCTTCGTTGACCATGGCGTTGCCGCCGTACTTCACCACCAGAGTGGTGCCGTGGTATTTCTGGATGTAGGGGGTCGCCTCGCTGAACAGCTTGGCCATCTCTTCGTTCTTCACCGGTATTTCCTCCTTTTGGGAACCGTCTGTGGCGTCAGGAACGGTAATCGCCGTTGATCTTCACATAATCGTAGGTCAGATCGCAGCCCCAGGCCTTGCCCTCGGCCTCGCCGTCGCCCATATCCACCCGAACCAGAATGTCATGCTCGGCCAGCACCTTGGAGGCTTCCTCTTCGCTGTAAGGATGGTAGGCGGCGTTTTCGCACACATACACGCTGCCCGCGGCGCTTTCCAGCCAGACGCAGCAGCGGTCCACCGAGAAGTCGCCCTGCGTGTAGCCAATGGCGCACAGGATGCGGCCCCAGTTGGCGTCGCGGCCGAACACTGCGGCCTTGAACAGGTTGGAGCAGACCACGCTCTTGGCAATGGCGCGGGCGGTGGCCTTATCCTTGGCATGGCTCACCTGGCAGGTGATCAGGTGAGAAGCGCCCTCGCCGTCGGAGGCGTGCAGCGCGGCCATGTGCTCGGCAATGGCGGTCAGGGCCGCCACGAAGTTGTCGTAGTCCTCGCCTTCGGCGGTAACCGGTTCGTTGCCCGCCAGGCCGTTGGCCAGGATGAGCAGCGTGTCGTTGGTGGAGGTATCCAGGTCCACCGACAGCTGGTTGTAGGTGGCAGGCACCACCTGATGGATGGCCTTATCCAGCATTTCGGCGCTGATGGCGGCATCGGTGGTGTAGAAGGTGAGCAGGGTGGCCAGGTTGGGGGCGATCATGCCGCTGCCCTTACCGATGGCGCCCAGGGTGCAGGTCTTGCCGCCCAGCGTGAACTGCAGGGCGTACTGCTTGGGGTAGGTGTCCGTGGTCATGATGGCCTGGGCGGCGGCGGTGCTGCCCGCCTCGCCCCCGGCCAGCTGGGCCGCCGCCTCGGGAATGCCCTTGGCGAAGGGATCAATGGTCATGGGCTGGCCGATGACGCCGGTAGAGGAGGGCAGAATGTCCTCTTCCTTCAGGCCCAACGCCCCCGCCGCCAGGCGGCAGCACTCGTTGGCCAGGTCAATGCCGTTGGCCGCGCAGGTGTTGGCATTGCCGCTGTTTACCAGAATGGCCTGGGCATGGCCGTCCGTCAGGTGGGCCTTATCCACCGTGATGGGCGCGCCCTTCACCTTGTTGCTGGTGTACATACCGGCGGCCGTGCAGCGCACATCCGCCACGATGAGGGCCAGGTCCTTCTTATTGGGGTTGGCCCGGAAGCCGCAGTGTACGCCCGCGGCCTGAAAACCCTTTGCGGCGCAGACGCCGCCGGTCACTTCCTTGAATTCCATCGTTGTATCTCTCCCTTTCCCCGCCCGCCGGTCGTGGGGGCGGAAACCCTGAATGCCGCCGGTTCGTGCGGCCGTTTCCGTTGTACGGTTATTCCAGGCCCTCGGTCTCCGGCAGGCCCAGCATCAGGTTCATGCACTGCACCGCCGCGCCGGAAGAGCCCTTGCCCAGATTGTCAAACAGGCTCATCACCAGCAGCTGGCCCTCGTGGCCCACCACAAAGATCTCCATTTTATCGCTGCCGGTGCGCAGGTTCGTGGTGAGGAACTTATCCTCCGGCAGCTCATTCAGGGGATGCACCAGCACCTGGCTCTCGCCCTGATAATAATCCGCCAGGCAGGCGGCCACCTGCTCGGGGGTCACATCCGGCACCAGATCCAGCCGCAGGGGCACCACGGTCTGCATTCCGCTGTAAAAATCGTCCACAATGGGGCAGAACAGTGGGGCGCTGGTCAGGCCGCACACGGCGGTCATCTCCGGCAGATGCTTGTGCTTTAAGGTCAGGCCATAGCTGCGGGGGGCGCTGTACCCCTCGGGCCGGTCCGATGCCTCGTAGGCGGCGATCATACTCTTGCCGCCGCCGGAATACCCGGTGAGGCTGTAGCAGGTGAAGGGGAAGTAGGCGGGCAAAACGCCCTTCTGTACCAGCGGGGCCACCGTGCTGATGAAGCCGGAGGCATGGCAGCCGGGCACGGCCACCCGGTTTGAAGCCTTGATCTTCTCCCGCTGGCCTTCCAGCTCGGGGAAGCCGTACACCCAGCCGGGGGCGGTGCGGTGCGCCGTGGAGGTATCCAGGATCTTCACGTTCTCGCTGACCAGCGGCATCACCTCTTTGGCTGCCGCATCCGGCAGGCACAAAAAGGCCAGATCGGCGGAGTTGATGACCTTGGCCCGCTCGTTCACGTCCTTACGGCCTTCGGCCGAGATGGTCAGCAGCTCGATCTCCGGGCGCTTCTGCAGCCGCTCCACAATGCGCAGGCCGGTGGTGCCGGCGCTGCCGTCAATAAAAACCTTAAACTTCGGCATGGTGCTTCTCCTTCCAGGCAGCCAGCTGTTCGCCGGCCTGTTTGATCTGCTTGGTCACGCTGGCGGCGCAGGGGCCGCCCTCGCTGGCCCGGCCCTCGGTGCAGCGGATCAGGTCGATGGCCTCGTACACACCCTCATCAAACACAGGGCTGAAGCTCTTGAAGGTCTCCATGGGCAGGGCCTCCAGCGTGGTTCCGTTGGCGATGCAGTGGGCCACCAGGCTGCCGGTGAGCTTGTAGGCATCCCGGAAGGGCACGCCCTTCTTGGTCAGGTAATCGGCGCAGTCGGTGGCGTTGATGAAGCCCTTGGCCGCGGCGGCACGCATATTCTCGGGCAGGGTGCGCATGGTGTCCAGCATGGGGGTCACGGTGCGCAGGCACAGGGCCAGCGTATCCACCGCGTCAAAAATGGCCTCCTTGTCCTCCTGCATATCCTTGTTGTAGGCCAGGGGCAGGCCCTTCATCATCACCAGCAGGGTGTTCAGGTCGCCGTACACCCGGCCGGTTTTGCCGCGGATCAGCTCGGTGACATCCGGGTTCTTCTTCTGGGGCATGATGGACGAGCCGGTGGTGAAGGCATCGTCCAGCTCGATGAACTTGAACTCCCAGCTGGACCAGAGGATGATCTCCTCGGACAGGCGGGACAGGTGCATCATGCAGATGGAAATGGCGCCGGCCAGCTCAATGCAGAAATCCCGGTCGGACACACCGTCCAGGCTGTTGGGGCAGGGGCCGTCAAACCCCAGAGCGGCGGCGGTGCGCTGCCGGTCCAGCGGGTAGGTGGTGCCGGCCAGGGCGCTGCTGCCCAGGGGGCACTGGCTGTTCATGCGGGCCAGGGCGTCCTCAAAGCGATCCAGATCCCGCAGCAGCATCCACACATAGGCCATCAGCTGGTGGCCCATGGTCACCGGCTGGGCCCGCTGCAGATGGGTGTAGCCGGGCATGACCGAGGCGGTGTTCTCCGCCGCCTTTTTGCACAGGGTCTCCACCAGTTCCGCCAACTGCTGCTGCAGGCTGCGGCCCATATCCCGCAGGGTCAGGCGGATGTCCAGGGCCACCTGGTCGTTGCGGCTGCGGCCGGTGTGCAGGCGCTTGCCGGCATCGCCGATGCGGGCGGTGAGGGTCTGCTCCACGAAGGTGTGAATGTCCTCGGCCTCCGGGTCAATGGCCAGCGCCCCGCTCTCCAGGTCGTTCAGGATGCCCTCCAGCCCGCTCAGGATCTCGTCCGCGTCCTTCTGGGAGATGATGCCCTGGGCGCCCAGCATGGCCGCATGGGCCATGCTGCCGGTGATGTCCTGATGGGCCATACGCTGGTCGAACCGGATGGAAGAGTTGAAATCGTTCACGCGGCTGTCCACCGCTTTCGAAAATCTGCCTTGCCAAAGCTGCGCCATGGGTCTACTCTCCTAAATTCTGAATTTTGCTTAAAATTATCGTTTAATCGTATATATGTTGCCTATTTGATCGGTGGGCATATAAGATGGGAAAAGCCGCCGGAAGCCCTGGCGGGCCGCGCCTGGCGCGGTCGCGTAGGGGAATGCTCCCGGCGGTCGGTTTTCCCTTGAGGGCGGCTGGGCCTGCTTGCAAAGGCCCTGCCGCCTGCTCGTTTACGGAATGATTTTACTTGATTTCAGGCCACTTGGCGCTGAGCTTCGCCCGCTCCTTGATGGACAGACCGAACAGGTTGATGAAGCCTGCGGCATCGGCCTGGTTGTAATCCTCGTCCACGCCGAAGGAAGCGGTCTGCTCGTCGTACAGGGTGTAGGGGCTGGTGACGCTGGCGGTGATGATGTTGCCCTTGTACAGCTTCAGCTTCACATCGCCGGTCACGGTCTTCTGGGTGGAGTCCACAAAGGCGTCCATGGCCTCACGCAACGGGGTGAACCACTGGCCGTTGTACACCAGATCGGCGTACTTCTGGCCCACGATGGCCTTGAAGTGGCTGGTCTCCTTGTCCAGGGTGATGGTCTCCAGAACCTTGTGGGCCTGGTACAGGATGGCGCCGCCGGGAGTCTCGTACACGCCGCGGCTCTTCATGCCGACCAGACGGTTCTCCACGATGTCCAGCAGGCCGATGCCGTTGGCGCCGCCCACCTTGTTCAGGGCTTCCACCATGGCCACGCCGTCCAGCTCCTTGCCGTCCAGCTGGGTGGGCACGCCCTTCTCAAAGTGGATGGTCACATAGGTGGGAACGTCGGGGGCCTGCTCGGGGCTGACGCCCAGCTCCAGGAAGCCTTCCTTGTTGTACTGAGGCTCGTTGGCGGGGCTCTCCAGATCCAGACCCTCGTGGGACAGATGCCACAGGTTCTTATCCTTGGAGTAGTTGGTCTCACGGCTGATGCGCAGGGGGATGTTGTGGGCCTCGGCGTAGTCGATCTCCTCGTCACGGCTCTCGATGTTCCACTCACGCCAGGGAGCGATGATGGCCATATCGGGGGCGAAGGCCTTCAGGGTCAGCTCAAAACGCACCTGGTCGTTGCCCTTGCCGGTGCAGCCGTGGCAGATGGCGTCCGCGCCCTCTTTGTGGGCGATCTCGGCCAGAGCCTTGGCGATGCAGGGACGGGCGTGGCTGGTGCCCAGCAGGTAATCTTCATACTTGGCGTCCGCCTTCAGGCAGGGCCAGATGTAGTTTTCCACGTAGTCCTTCTTCAGGTCCAGGATGTACAGCTTGGAAGCGCCGGTCTTTTTTGCCTTCTCTTCCAGGCCGTCCAGCTCGGTGCCCTGGCCCACGTCGCCGGAAACGGCGATGACTTCGCAGTTGTTGTAGTTCTCCTTCAGCCAGGGAATGATGATGGAGGTATCCAGGCCGCCGGAGTAAGCCAAAACGACTTTCTTGATATCCTTCTTCTGTTTCATTGCAGGTAACTTCCTTTCTCTATTCTGTATCCTGCGGGGCCGCCGGCTTTGCGGGGCCGCCGCTGCCCGAAGTGCATCCGGACGTTGAATAAATATTCATCTGACACGAATTATTATACACTCATCTTCCCGTCCGTCAAGGAAAAAACTGCACAAAGATTCTGTTTCATTCGCCATTTTTTTGCCGTGTTTGCCGAGATGCTCCCGGCAGTTCCTCCGGGTTTCTCGCTGATGCGTCATTTCCGTTTTGCCGCGCTGCATACATCGATTATTTATGCAGATTATGCAGATTTGTTCATGGGGCCCGGCTGCTCACAGCTTCTGCCAGCGGCCGCCGTTCTCCGCCGCCCGCAGAATTTCGCGCACTTGGGCGGCGGGCAGCTTGTACTGCACCGGCTGAGGTTCTTCGTGGCCCTCGTGCAGCACGGCTCGCCAGGTGGTAATGCCCAGCCAACGGCCCATTTTGTAGCCGCAGCGAGGGTTGGTGCCCTCGTTCACAAAGCCCAGCGCCTCGTGCATGGCGTCCGATTGAGGGTTTGGGCTGGTCACCACACCGTAGGCGTTCCAGTAGCCTTGGGCCTTCAGCAGGGCCAGCAGCGCGTTGTAGAGCATCGGCCCCACGCCGCGGCCCCGTGCCTCGGGCGCACAGTAAATGGTGGTCTCCACGTCCCAAGCGTAGGCATCCCAAGCTCGCCAGGGGTGGGCGCAGGCGTACCCAAGCAGGTTGTCGTCTCCGTCCCGCGCCAGCAGGAAGGGGGCCTTTTTTAAGGTGGCCCGCACCATTTTAATGTAGTTCTCCTCGGTATCCGGCACCCAGTTGAAGGTGGCGGTGCTGTTCAGCACATACCACCGGTACAGCGCCAGAACCTGCGGCCCATCCGCCGGGCGGGCCATGGTCAGGCGCGGGCGCATCCGCTCGGCCCATTGGGCGGCCATGGCTTCCTTCTGCTCTTTGGGCAGGGCCTTCACTTGTGCTTCCCGTTTCTGCCCCAGCCCGCGGCCGGGCACCGGCTGCCGCTCGGCCCAGGCCAGCTTTTCAAAGCCCTTGCCCCGCACGCATTTGCTGCCCTTGCCGGTGCGGTGGGCCTCCATGCGGGCATACAGGTTCTCCGTCCAGCCGGTGTAGAGGCTGCCGTCGGCACAGCGCACCATATACACCCAGCTTTCCGGCTGTTTTGCGGGAAGCTCCGTTGCAGCTCTCGGCAGTTCTGCCATTGCCCCTCTCCCTTCTCCATATAATCCTACATTTTATGGCTCTATAAAACACTGAGCGCCGCTCACACCGTCCGCTTTGCTTCCAGCTTGTCGGCCATAAAGCCGTCCATCACGTCCTGGCGGAACACCGGCTCGCCGTAGCCGAAGGCCTCCCGCACAAACATCAGGGTCACCACCGTCTGGCGGCCCTGTTCCATGCGCAGAGTATACAGGGTATCCAGCGGCTGCCGGGTGGGCTGGTGCAGGGTCAGGTGCAGCAGATACCCGCCGTCCGGCTGCCGCTCGCAGGTGTACTGGAAGGCGTCGGCCTCGCTGTGGGCCCGCAGCCGGTCCATGCATTCGTCAATGGGCAGGTCGGTGCGGTATTCGCTCATACCCGCCGGGCCGGGTGCTTCCCGGCGGCGGCGCTCCTGCCGGCGCAGGGCGTACACCATCATGGCGGCCAGCGCCACGATCACCACCCCATAAATCAAGCTGTTCAGGGCAAACCACTTCCCTTCTCGGTTCAAACTGTTCCGGCGCGCCGGGTAGGCGGCCGTTTTAGAATGAGTATAACATATTTTACCGGCCTGTGGTATACTGTTCTCATCCCGCCCGGATGCGGCACCCTTCGCCCCCTTCGGGCCGTTTATTCCATGCAAACTATGCGAACCCCAGCGTTCGCAGAAAAAGGAGCCGTCATGAATCCGAACCTCTCCATCACCAAAAAGACCTATTACGCCATCGGCATTCTGTCGGTGGCCTGCTCCATGCTGGCCGCCCTTGCCGCACTGACCGCCGGGCAGAACATGACCATGTTCGACAGCCTGGCCTACGCCCTCACCGGCATCATGTTGCTGTTTCTGGCAGCCGTTAAGGGCAGCCCCGCCGGACGCAAGGGGCGCTACTTCGTCTGCTTTGTGCTGCTGATGCTCTCCATGCTCAACCAGAACCCCGCGGTGCATCTGCTGTTGGGGGCCATGGTGTGGCCGCTGCTGATGGCGCTGGAAAACGCGGTCGGCCCCGATCTGAAGGCACAGGCCCGGGCCGTGCTGCTCACCGAGGCGGCCTATGTGATCGCCTGGTTCCTGGCCTATGGCCCTGTGCCCGCGCTGGCCGCCGCGTCCAACCTGCTGGGCTTTCTGCGGCTGGTGGCCCGGGCCTGGGGCATTCTCAGCCTGTACAAGGCGCAGGCCGCCGACCCCACCCGGTAAACCGATCGAGCATATCGCCGGTTCGGCCTGCATACGCTGTGCAGAACCATTTTATAAGGAGATACGCCCATGAAACACCTTCCGCGCCTTGCCGCCCTCTGTGCCGCGCTGTGCCTGGCCCTTGCAGGCTGCGCACCCGGGGCCGCCCCGGGCAGCTCCGCCCCGCTGCCCGGCTCTTCCGCCGATGTGCAGCCCTCTGCCGCGGCCTCGGCCAAGCCCGCCGGGGAGGAATACCGCGCCGTCTGGATCAGCTATCTGGAGTGGCAGAGCGCCGACTTCTCCAGCGAGGCCGCCTTCCGTGCCCAGATGGGCGGCTGGTTTGACCAGTACGCCGCCATGGGGCTGAACACCGTTCTCGCCCAGGTGCGGCCCTTCGGGGACGCCCTGTACCCCAGCGCGATTTTCCCCTGGAGCAGCGTCTGCACTGGCACCCAGGGCCGCAACCCCGGCTTTGACCCACTGGCCGTTCTGGTGGAGGAGGCCCACGCCCGCGGCCTTCGGCTGGAGGCCTGGCTGAACCCCTACCGGCTGGCGCTGAATGACACCGTGCCCGGCGCCTTCAGCGCCGACAGCCTGGCCGCCGCACACCCGGAGTGGGTGAAGCAGGCGGCCGGGGGCCAGTACCTGGACCCCTCCCGCCCGGACGTGCGGGACTGCATTGCCGCCGGGGTGCAGGAAATTCTGGATGGCTACGCGGTGGACGGCATTCATCTGGACGACTACTTCTACCCCACCACCGACGAAGCCTTTGACGCGGCCGAATATGCCGCCGCCGACACCAATCTCTCGCTGGAGGACTGGCGGCGCGACAATGTAAATGCGCTGGTGCGCCAGCTTTACCAGCTGGTTCATGCGGGCGGGCGCACCGCCGGGGCGGTGCCCCTGGGTATCTCGCCCCAGGGCAACAACGACAACAACTACGCCCAGCAATACAGCGACGCGGCGCTGTGGCTCTCCACCCCCGGCTACATCGACTATGCCATGCCCCAGGTGTATTGGGGCTACGGCTACACCACCGGCTCAGGCAGCACCCGCTTCGCCTTTGAGAACATCACCGTCGAATGGCTGGCCCTGCCCCGGGCCGAGGGGGTTGCCCTGTACTTTGGCCTTGGGGCCTACCGCATCGGGGACGGCGACGGCGGCAATTACGACCATGCTCAAGACCAGTGGCAGACCGGCCATAACCTGGCGGACATGGTGACCACCCTGCGCGGGGCCGGGGCCGATGGTTTCGGGCTGTACCGCAGCGATTTTCTTCTGCGCAGCGCCGCCTGGCCCCAGCTGGCCCAGGCCGAGTGCGCCGCCCTGACCGAGGTTCTGCACCCGGAGGGCTGAGGCGTTTGTATTGTATCCCGCCCGAATTTCGTCTATAATATAGGAACGGTATTGATTGCAGCGGCCTGTTTGCACCACGGTGCTTTCCGCTGCGGTCAGGGGGCTTTTCCAAGCCGAAAAACACCCCGGAAGGAGAAACTGCCATGAACAAAAAACTTTTCCGCCGTCTGCTGGCTCTGGCTCTGGCGCTGTGCCTTGTGTTCAGCCTTTCCGCCTGCGGCGAGGGCAGCGACGACGAGGATCCCGGCCTGCCCCACGCCGAAGCGGGCGGCAGCGACGTGCCCTATGCGGACGGCTTTGACACCACCGCCAAATTCAACACCGGCATGAACGGCGATACCCTGTGCATCGCCTTCAACGGCATTCAGAAGCGCGACACCGGCTACTTCCAGCCCGCGGGCGACACCATCACCCTCACCGCCGCCGCCACCAGCGACAGCGAGCGGCTGAAGAGCTTTAAGGCCGCCCTGTGGAAGCAGGGCGAGGGCACCGCCAGTTATGTGGAGGGCGCCACGCTGGTGTTCACCGCCGACGGCAAGCTGTACACCGGCAGCTTCTCCGGCCTGGACCCGAACGCCAAGTACAAAGTGACCATCTCCTATGACAGCGGCTACTACACCATCAGCGGCGGTATGTCCATCTCCGGCCTGGTGGAGGCCGACGCGGCCGCGAACGATTGACCGGGCTGCGCCGTTTTTTCCGCTTCGTTGATTTTCACAGTGCCAAAGCGCTCTGCTCTCCGCCTTCGGGCGGCGGGCAGGGCGCTTTTTTCTGCGCCGTTCCCGCTTTTTTTCTTGTTCGGCGAGCGGTCACTGTCTTGTAGCAAAGCACCGGTTATGGTATACTGAAACGCAGGCGCGGCCGCAGGGCCGCCCAAAGGTGAGGAGGCAGAAACCCCATATGAACCAGCTGGAACAGGCCCGTGCCCAGATCGACACGGTGGACCGGCAGATGGCCGCGCTGTTTGAACAGCGCATGGCCGCCGTGCGTCAGGTCATTGAATACAAGCAGGCCACCGGAATGCCCATTCTGGACTCCGGCCGGGAGGCCCAGGTGATTGAAAAGAACACCGCCTACATTGCCGAGGAGGTGCTGCGCCCCTATTATGCAGACCTTCTTCGGGCACAGATGGCCCTTTCCCGCCAGTATCAGGCCTATGTGCTTGGGCGGGACGTGGTGGCCCACCAGGGGGCCGAGGGGGCTTACAGCCACATCGCCCTCACCCGGCTGTTCCCCCGGGCCAGGGCCCTGAGCCTGGCCACCTTTGACGAGGTGTTTGACGCCGTGCAGGACGGCCGGGCCGCCTACGGGGTCATTCCCTTTGAGAACAGCACCGCCGGGGATGTCTCCGATGTGCTGGATCTGCTGTACAACCATTCTCTGTACATCGTGCAGATGTACGACCTGCCCATCCGGCACAACCTGCTGGGGGTGCCCGGCGCGCACCTGCGGGACGTGACCGACGTGTACGGCCACCCGCAGGCCCTGCGCCAGAGCGAAGCCTTCCTCACCAAAACGGGGCTGGCCACCCACTCCTGGCCGCCCCAGGCCCCCAACAACGCGCTGGCGGCCCAGTATGTGGCGGCCCAGAAGGACCCCACCAAGGCGGCCACGGCCAGCGCCGAGGCGGCGGCGCTGTACGGGCTGGAGGTTCTGGCCGAGGACATCAACACCGACAGCGACAACACCACCCGCTTCATCGTGGTGGGCAAAGAGCCGCCCGTGGGCGGCGACCGGTTCTGCCTGCTGTTCACGGTGGACAACAAGCCCGGCGCGCTGGCCCTGGTCATTCAGGCCGTGGCCGAGGCGGGCTTTAACATGGAATGCATCAAGAGCCGCCCCCGGCCCCACGTTCCCTTTGAATATTACTTTTACATCGAGCTGGTGGGCGCCCACCAGCCTGACCGCGAGCGGCTGATGGAGCGGATGAGCAGCATCTGCGAAACCGTCCGCTTGCTGGGCACATACACAAAATAAACGCTGCGCGGGGCCGGTTTGCCCCCGAATCAGAGAGGTAGGAATTATGAAACTCACCATGCGCCTTGGGGCGGACAGCTACGACATCGTCATCAAACGGGGGGCGCTTGGCAACCTGGGCCAGCTCACCGACCTTGCCAACCGCAAGGTGTTCATTGTAACCGACACCGGTGTGCCCATTCAGTACGCCGAAACCGTCAAGGCCCAGTGCGCCGACGGCAGCATTTTTGTGGTGCCCCAGGGCGAGGCCAGCAAGAGCATCAAGGTGTACACCACCGTGCTGCAGGCCATGCTGGAATTCGGCATGACCCGCGCCGATCTGGTGGTGGCCGTGGGCGGCGGCGTTGTGGGCGACATGGCCGGTTTTGCCGCCGCCACCTATATGCGGGGCATCCAGTTCATCAACTGCCCCACCACCACCCTCAGCCAGTTTGATTCCTCCATCGGCGGCAAGGTTGCCGTGGACCTGGGCGAAACCAAGAACATCGTGGGCGCCTTCTGGCAGCCCAAGCTGGTGGTGATCGACCCCGACGTGCTGGCCACCCTGCCCCGCCGCCAGTTCGTGAACGGCCTGGCCGAGGCGCTGAAGATGAGCCTGATTGCCGACCCTGAGCTGTTCGCCATCTTTGAAAACGACGATCCCTTCGAGAAGATCGAGGAGGTCATCTATCACAGCCTGGTCATCAAGAAGAACATTGTGGAGCGGGACGCCCGGGAGCAGGGCGACCGGGCCGCGCTGAACTTCGGCCACACCCTGGGCCACGGCATTGAGGCCGTGCGGGGCATTCGCGGCCGCCGCACCCGCGGCTTTTACCACGGCGAGTGCGTGGCCCTGGGCATGTTGCCCATGATCGAGGACCCCAAGCTGAAAAAGCGGGTGCGGGCCGTGTACCGCAAACTGGGCCTGCCCCTGCGGTGCAGCTACAACCAGGCCGAAGCCCTGGAGGCCATGCGCCACGACAAAAAGACCCGCGGCGGCAAGATCCGCCTGGTGAAGCTGCCGGGCCTGGGCTGCTGGCGCATTGACACGGTGGACATGGCCGTGCTGGAGCCGCTGGTGGAGGGCAAGGACATTCCTCCCATGCAGCAGTAAGCCGCAGCGCCTGTTTCCGGCGCAGGCCGGAACCCATTTTCCCCAATGAGGGAGCCACAGCGAGGGAACCATCATGAAAAACACCTTCGGCAGCAGCGTCTGCCTGACCATTTTCGGCGAAAGCCACGGCCCCGCCATCGGCGCGGTGCTGGACGGCCTGTGCGCCGGGCTGCCCGTGGACGAGGCCTTCATTGCCCGCCAGATGGACAAGCGCCGTGCCCGGGGCGATGGCCTTTCCACCGGCCGCACCGAGGCCGACCAGGTCCGCCTGCTCAGCGGCGTGCTGAACGGCCGCACCACCGGCACCGCCATTGCGCTGATGATCGAAAACAAGGCCCAGCGCAGCGGCGACTATGCCAAAACTCAGGATCTTCTGCGCCCCGGCCACGCCGACTTTACCGCCTACGCCAAATACGGCGGCTGGCAGGACAGCCGGGGCGGCGGCCACTTCTCCGGCCGCATCACCGCCCCGCTGGTGGCGGCGGGGGCCATCTGCCAGCAGGTGCTGGCCGCCAAGGGCATCACCATCGCCACCCACATCCGGGCCGCCGCCGGGATGGAGGACCTGCCCTTTGCGGCGGATGAACCGGCCCTGCTGGCCCGGCAGGCCGCTGCGGTCAGCGCCGCTTCGCCCGAGCAGCTGGCCCTCATCGACCCCGCCCGGGAGGAGTCCATGCGGGCCGCCATCCGGGCCGCCGGGGCCGAGGGCGACAGCGTGGGCGGCATTCTGGAAACCGCCGTGCTGGGCCTGCCCGCCGGGGTGGGCGAGCCTTTCTTTGACAGTGTGGAGTCGGTGCTCAGCCACCTGCTCTTCAGCATTCCCGCCGTAAAGGGCGTGGAATTCGGCCTGGGCTTCGGCTTCGCCGGGCTGCGGGGCAGCCAGGCCAACGACCCCTTCCGTATGGAGGCGGGCCGGGTGGTCACCGCCACCAACCACAACGGCGGCGTGAACGGCGGCATTGCCAACGGTATGCCCCTTGTCTTCCGCACGGCGGTAAAGCCCACCCCCAGCATTTACAAGCCCCAGCAGACCGTGGACTATGTGGCCAAGCGCGATGCCCAGCTGCAGATTCAGGGCCGGCACGACCCCTGCATCGTTCACCGGGCCGCTGTGGTGCAGACCTGCGCCGCCGCCCTCGGCCTGCTGGACCTGCTGACCACCTGCGAGGGCACCCGCAGCCAGAAGGAGGACTGACCCATGGAATATGGACTCATTGGGGCCAAGCTGGGCCACAGCTACTCAAAGATCATCCACGAGCTGCTGCTGCCCCAGTATCCCTACGAGCTGCACCCCCTGCCCACCGAGGCTGAGGCCCGGCAATTTCTGGAGCAGCGGCCCTTTCAGGCCATCAATGTGACCATCCCCTACAAGCAGCTGGTCATCCCCTACTGTGAAGCGGTGGACGAGCGGGCCAGCGCCATCGGCGCGGTGAACACCATCGTGAACCGGGACGGCAAGCTGTACGGCCACAACACCGACTTCGGCGGCTTTTTGTACATGGTCAAGGCCCACGGGGTGAGCCTTCGGGGCAAAACCGTGCTCATTCTGGGCACCGGCGGCACCCACAACACCGTGGCCGCCGTCTGCCGCAGCGAGGGCGCGGCCGAAATTCTCACCGTGAGCCGCCGGGCCGGCGAGGGCCAGCTGGACTATGCCCAGGCCGCCGCCCGCACCGACGTGCAGATCGTGGTGAACACCACCCCCGCCGGAATGTATCCGGACAACGGCGGCTGCCTGCTGGAGTTGGGCGGCTTCGACCGGCTGGAGGCGGTATTCGACGTGGTGTACAACCCCTTCCGCACCGAACTTCTGCTTCGGGCCGAGGAACGGGGCGCAGTGGCCGTGTGCGGCTTTGAAATGCTGGTGGCCCAAGCGGTGTACGCCGCCGAATACTTCCACGACGCACCCATTGACCACGCCAGAATCGGTGAGATCCACAAGGCGCTGAAGGCAAAACTGTGCAACATCTCCATTGTGGGGATGCCTTCCAGCGGCAAAACCACCATCGGCAAGGCGCTGGCAGAAAAACTGGGCAAAACCTTTGTGGACTTGGATGAGGAAATCGTGCGCCGGGCGGGCAAATCCATCCCCGATATTTTCGCCCAGGAGGGCGAGGCCGCCTTCCGCCGACTGGAAACCGAGGCGGCCGCCGAGGCCGCCAAGCACACCGGCCAGGTTATCAGCTGCGGCGGCGGCATCGTGAAAACCCCGGGCAACGCCCGCCTGCTGCGGCAGAACGGCCCCGTGCTGTGGATTTGCCGCCCGCTGGAGGCGCTGACGGTGGGCGGCGGACGGCCGCTGTCCTCCAGCCGGGAAGCCCTTGAAAAGATGGAGGCCGAGCGCCTGCCCCTGTACCGGGCGGCCGCCGACGGCATTGTGGAAAACAGCGGCAGCCTGAACCAGGCCATTACCGCCGCTGAGGAGGTTTTTTATGAAATTCTTGATTCTGAACGGGCCTAACCTGAATATGCTGGGTGTGCGGGAGCCGGGCATCTACGGCACCGTGGACTATGAGGGCATGGTGAATTTTGTGAAGGAAGGCTGCGCCGCCATCGGCGTGGAGACCGAGTTCTACCAGTCCAACCACGAGGGCAGCCTGGTGGATGCCATCCAGAGCGCCCTGGGCCTCTACGATGGCATCGTCATCAACCCCGGCGCCTACACCCACACCAGCATTGCCATTCTGGATGCATTGAAGGCCGTGGCCCTGCCCGCCGCCGAGGTGCACATCAGCGATGTGACTAAGCGGGAGCCCTTCCGCCAGATCAGCTACGCAGGCATGGCCTGCCAGGTACACGTGATCGGCCAGGGCATTGCGGGCTATGTGCAGGCCGCCGCCCAGCTGAAAGCGCAGATCGAGCAGCAGTAAAAACACCCGGCCCCGTGTGCCATGGCGCGCGGGTGCCTCGCGCCCGCCTTTGCGCCCCGCAAAGGCGGGATAAAAGCCCTCCGTTTCAAAGCAAACGCGCAGGCTGTGAAAACCCGCCGGCTTTCCCGGCGCAGAGCAGATTCAGGGCGGCCCGTTTGGAGCGGCGCCGCCCCCAGCAACAGAAAGGCTTCATCTCATGATCATCTCGACCAAAAAAGGCACGCCCAAAATCGAACTGGAAAAGATCGTGGACAAGTTCGAGGCCCAGGGCCTGGACGTAACCCTGATCTCCGGCAAGGACTACAACGTGTTCGGCCTGGTGGGCGACACCACCAAGATCGACGAGCGGGACGTGCTGGCCAACCCCTGGATCGACAATGTAACCCGTGTGTCCGCCCCCTACAAGCGGGCCAACCGGCTGTTCCATCCCAAGGATTCCGTCATTGACTGCGGCGGCATCAAGGTGGGCGGCAAGGAAAAGATCGTGGTCATGGCCGGCCCCTGCTCCATCGAGGGCGAAGAGCACAGCCTGCGCATGGCCCAGGCCGTGAAAGCTGGCGGCGCTTCCATGTTCCGCGGCGGCGCGTACAAGCCCCGCACCTCCCCCTACTCCTTCCAGGGCCTGGAGACCGAGGGCATTCTGGACATGGTGAAGGCCCGAGAGGCCACCGGCCTGCCCATCGTCTCCGAGCTGATGAGCGAGGACCGCATTCCCGAATTCGAGGAATACGTGGACGTGGTGCAGATCGGCGCGCGGAATATGCAGAACTTCCAGCTGCTGAAGGCCGTGGGCAAAATGCACAAGCCCGTGCTGCTCAAGCGCGGCCTGGCCAACACCATTGAGGAGTGGATCATGAGCGCCGAGTACATCATGGCAGGCGGCAACGAGAACGTGATCCTGTGCGAGCGCGGCATCCGCACCTTTGAAAAGTACACCCGCAACACGCTGGATCTGTCCGCCGTGCCCATCATCCACGAAAAGACCCACCTGCCCATCATTGTGGACCCCAGCCACGCCACCGGCAAATCCAACCTGGTGGAGCCGATGATGCTCGCCGCCATTGCCGCCGGCGCCGACGGCCTGGAGGTGGAGGTACACAACGACCCCCGCCACGCCTGGAGCGACGGCGCCCAGTGCCTGACCCCGGATTCCTTCGCCCAGGCCATGGCCAAGTGCCGCCAGGTGGCGTGGGCCATCGGCCGGGAAATGTAAGTTCCAATCAAAAAAACGAACCAGTATGCGCTGTTTCCAATGCAGGCAGCGCATACTTTAGGATGTAGAACTATGACAAGCGTACAAACTGCCGCCCTTCCCCTGAGCATCATCGTGCCGGTGTACAACGCCGCCCCCTGGCTGAACCGCTGCCTGGCGAGCATTGCCGGGCAGACCTTCCGGGATTGGGAATGCCTGCTCATTGACGATGGTTCCACCGACGAAAGCGGCGCCATCTGCGATGCCTGGCAGCAGAAGGACCCCCGCTTTGCAGCGGTGCACCAGAAAAACGCCGGGGTTTCCGCCGCCCGCAACAAGGGCCTTTCTCTGGCCAAAGGCGAACAGATCGCCTTCTGCGATGCGGACGATGTCTTTTCCCTCACGGCCATGGAATACGCCCTGGCCATGCACCGGCAGGCCCCCGAGGCCATGGTCATCTGGGGCTTTACCACCGACCCGGAGCGCTTTGCCCAAAAGCCCGGCGCGCTGGACTTTTCGGTGCTGCCCAAGGCCGCCTTTGACGGGGTTGCCTGGGTGGAGATTCTGTACAACGCGGTGTGGAACCGCCTGTTCGATGCCGAAAAGCTGCGGCAGAAGCAGCTTTTCTTCCGGGATGAGCTGGGCCAGGCCGGGGCCGCCGTCATCTGCGAGGACGGCGAGTTCGTGGCCCGCTATCTGGACCAGTGCGCCCCCGAACGCGGCTGGCAGATCGCCTACTGCCCGGCCCCGCTCTACTATTACGCCCAGGACAACACCACCTCCCTCTCCACCACCGCCACCGGAACCGGCGCGGCGGAGGAAGGCCCCGACCTGCGGGAGAATCTGGCTCAGGTCCTGAAGCAGGAATGGGACGGCCTGCTGGCCTACGCCCCCGCCTTTCCGGAGGGCTACTGCCTGGAGACGGACGCCGTGGTGCGCCATTATCTGGCCGCCGCCGCCCAACTGGCCTACCAGTGCAAAGCCGCCCGCAAGCCCATGGACCGCGCCCTGCTGCATCACCCCTGCCTTGCAAATATGCTGGCCTACTGCAAAAAGGCGAAGCTGTATTCCCCTTACTATCTGCCTCTGCGCACCGGCAATTACGCGCTGGCCGCCCGCCTGTGGCTGCTGGACGCCACCGAAAACCGCAGCTTCGGCCGCTGGGACTGGCTGGGCTATTACCTGCTGGGCGGCAAGTGGAAGCGGGCCTGAGCGCCCACGGCAAACGCCTTCTGAAAGGACCCACCATGAACATCCAACTTTTCCCCTGCTCCATCGGCGGCCGCTTGTGCGCCCCGCCCTCCAAAAGCATGGCCCATCGCTCGGTGCTGGCCGCCGCCCTGGCCGAGGGCACCTCGCCGGTGCAGAACCTGGCCCAGAGCCGGGACATTCAGGCCACTCTGGCCGGTGTGGCCCGCCTGGGCGCGAAAATTGCTCCCGCAGATGGCGGCGTGGCCATCACCGGAGCAGGTGCGCCTGCCCGCTGGCGCTTTGACCCCGCCCAGCCTGTGGACTGCGGCGAGAGCGGCAGCACCCTGCGCTTTTTCATTCCGGTGTTCAGCCTGACCGGCGAAACCGTGCGCTTTTGCGGCGGCGGGCGGCTGTTCAGCCGCCCCCAGCAGGTATACGCCGACCTCTTTGCCGCCCGCGGGCTGGCGTTTGCCCAGACTGAGCAGGGCGTCACCTTGAAGGGCGCGCTGCCCCCCGGGGATTACACCCTGCCCGGGGACGTTTCCAGCCAGTTCATCACCGGCCTGCTGTACGCCCTGCCCCTGCTGCCCGGCGACAGCACCATCACCCTCACCGGCAAGGTGGAAAGCCGCCCTTACATCGACCTGACCCTCTCGGCCCTGGCCGACTTCGGCGTAACCGCCCGCTGGCTGGACGAGCGCCGTCTGGCCGTGCCCGGCGGCCAGCACTACCGCCCCTGCTCCTACCGGGTGGAGGGCGATTACAGCCAGGCATCCTTCCCCGCCGTGCTGGGGGCCGTGTGCGGCGGCGTGACCGTCACCGGCCTGCGGCCGGACTCGCTTCAGGGCGACGCCGCCATTCTGGACATTCTGGCCCGGTGCGGGGCAAACTTCACCCGAACCGGCGATGAAGTGCGCTTTCAGGCGGCCCCCCTGCGGGCCACCGCCATCGACCTGGCCGCCTGCCCGGACCTGGGGCCCATCCTCATGGTGCTGGGCCTGTTCTGCGAAGGCGACACGGTCATCACCAACGCTGGGCGGCTGCGCATCAAAGAAAGCGACCGCATTGCCGCCATGCAGGAGGAGCTGGCCAAATTCGGCGGGCAGGTGCTGGCCAAGGGCGAAACCGTCACGGTCAAGGGCCTGGGCGGGGCGCTGCGTGCCCCCACCCAGCCGTTGAACAGCCACAACGACCATCGGGTGGCCATGGCACTTTCCGTTGCCGCCTGGGCCGCCGGGCTGCCCGCCCTGCTGGAGGACGCGGGGGCCGTGGCCAAGAGCTGGCCGACCTTCTTTGAGGACATGGCCCGGGGCCTGGGCACCCGGTGGCAGGCCCGGGAGGAGTAATCCCCGGCCTATGTGCGTGAAGCTCTGATTTTTGCAGCGCACTTCCAAACGTTATTCTTGTTAGAAACGAGGTTTGCATCATGCTGGATACTTCCAAACGTGTGGTGATCGTGGGCCTGGGCCTGCTGGGCGGCCGCTACGCCCTTGGCCTGACCCGGGCCGGCTTTGCCGTGGACGGCATTGACCGCAGCCCGGAGGCGGTGGAGTTTGCCCTGAAGGAGGGCTACATCCAGCGGGGTGCCGCCGAGAACTTTGCCCCCCTGCTGGCTGAGGCCGGTTATGTGGTGCTGGGCCTGTACCCCACCGCCCTGCTGGATTGGCTGAAGCAGTACGGCGGCCTGCTGCCCGCCGGGTGCCTGGTAACCGACACCTGCGGCGTAAAAACCGGCGTGGTGGACGCCGCCCAGGCCCTCATGCCCGAGGGCGTGGAGTTCATCGGCAGCCACCCCATGGCTGGCAAAGAGGTCAGCGGCGTGACCAACGCCCATCTGGTGGATTTTGCCCCCGCCAACTTCATCATTACCCCCACCGAAAAAAACACCGAGGCGGGGCTCACCTTCGCCTGGTCTCTGGCCGAAACGCTCGGCTTCCAGCACATCACCACCCTCACCCCCGCCGAGCACGACCAGATGATCGGCTATGTGAGCCAGCTGACCCACGCCATCGCCGTGAGCCTGATGTGCGCCTCGGACAATGGCCGACTGGCCGAATACACCGGCGATTCCTTCCGGGATCTCACCCGCATCGCCCGCATCAACGCCCCGATGTGGGCCGAGCTGTTTTTGTGGAATCGGGACAACCTGATGAAGGAGATCGACCAGTTTGAGGGGGCGCTCACCCATCTGCGCGCCTGCCTGGAACGCGGCGACCGGGAGGAGCTGGAGGCGATGTTCCGCCTTTCCACCCAGCGCCGAGCCGTATTTGACAAAAAGCAGTAAAAAAGGAGGGCCGTGCCCATGCCCCGTGCGGAAGGCCAGAAGGCCAAACTGCTGGTACTAAAGCAGATTTTTGAGCGAAAAACCGATGAAGAACATATGCTCAGCGTGCCCCAGCTGCTGGACGCGCTGGAAAAGGCGGGTATGCCCGCCGAGCGCAAGAGCATTTACAGCGACATTGACGCCCTGCGCCGGGGCGGCGTGGATGTGGAGCTGGCCCGCGGCCGGGGCGGTGGCTATTATCTGGCCAGCCGCACCTTTGAGCTGCCTGAGCTGAAGCTGTTGGTGGATTCCGTGCAGGCCAGCCAGTTCATCACCAAGAAAAAGAGTGAGGTGCTCATCAAAAAGCTGGAAAGCCTGACCAGCGACTACCAGGCCGGGCAGATGCAGCGGCAGGTGTTCGTTTCCGGCCGGGTGAAAACCATGAACGAGAGCATCTACTACACCGTGGACACCCTGCACAGCGCCATTGCACAGGACCGGCAGGTCACGTTCCAGTATTTGGAGTGGAGCCTGAACAAGAAGAAAATGCCCCGCAAAAACGGCGCGCTGTATCAGGTCAGCCCCTGGGCGCTGGTGTGGAGCGACTCCAAATACTACCTCATCGCCTTCTCCGAGGGGGAGATCCGCCATTACCGGGTGGACAAACTGCGGGAGCCGGCCCTCACCGACCTGCCCCGCGAGGGCAAGGCCCAGTTCCGCGCGCAGGATCTGGGCGCCTACACCAATCAGGTGTTCGGTATGTTCGGCGGCGAGGTGGAAAAGGTCACCCTCCGGTGTGCCAACCGCCTGGTGGGCGTTATGCTGGACCGCTTCGGCACCGGGGTGTTGCTGTCCCCTCAGATGGACGGCGCACACTTTCACCTGACAGTGCCCGTGGCCGTCAGCCCCCAGTTTCTGGGCTGGGTGTGTGGCTTCGGGGATGAGATCGAGGTGCTCAACCCGCCCGCCGTGCGCCAGCAGATGGCCCAGCTGGCCGCCGGGCTGACCCAAAAGTACGCAAAACAGGGGTAACGGTGTGTTTCCCCTCTTCGGGTTCCTCCCGTGTTTTCCCGCCCTTTTTGCAAAGCGGCGGGTTTTTTTGTGCTTTTTCGGCCTGCAGGCGGGCAAAACTCTTGCACAAGGGCCGTTTTTTCGATAGAATAAAAAATGTATGCGATTTAACAGATGAATTTTCAAAATAGAGGAGTGAACCAACCTTCATGGCAACCATGAGGCAGGAAATCGAGGCGCGGCGGACGTTTGCCATCATCAGCCACCCCGACGCCGGTAAAACCACCCTCACCGAAAAGCTGCTGCTGTACGGTGGGGCCATTCAGCAGGCGGGCAGCGTCAAGGGCAAGCAGAACGCCCGGCACGCCGTCAGCGACTGGATGGAGATCGAAAAGCAGCGCGGCATTTCCGTTACCAGCAGCGTGCTGCAGTTCAATTACGGCGGCAAGTGCGTGAACATTCTGGACACCCCCGGCCACCAGGACTTCTCCGAGGATACCTACCGCACCCTGATGGCGGCCGACTCCGCCGTTATGGTCATCGACGCGGCCAAGGGCGTTGAGGCCCAGACCCGCAAGCTGTTCAAGGTGTGCACCCTGCGGCACATTCCCATCTTCACCTTCATCAACAAGATGGACCGGGAAGCCCGCGACCCCTTTGAGCTGTGCGAGGAGATCGAAAACCTGCTGGGCATTCAGACCTACCCCATGAACTGGCCCATCGGCTGCGGCCGGGACTTCAAAGGCGTATATGACCGGGCCTCCCGCCACATTCTGGCTTTCCAGAGCGAGGGCAAGGCCAACGGCGTGCGCATGGTGGAAAAGATCGAGACCGAACTGGGCGACCCCTCGCTGGACGAGCTGATCACCGCCCCGCTGCACCGCCAGCTGGCCGACGATGTGGAGCTGCTGGACGGCGCCGGCATGGACTTTGACCTGGAAGCGGTGCAGACCGGCAAGCTCAGCCCCGTGTTCTTCGGTTCGGCCCTGACCAACTTCGGCGTGGAGCCCTTCCTGCGGGACTTTTTGCGCCTGACCCCCACTCCGCTGCCCCGCCGAGACATTCTCACCGGGGAGGACGTGGACCCCTGTCGGGAGCAGTTCTCCGGCTTTATCTTCAAGATTCAGGCCAACATGAACAAGGCCCATCGGGACCGCATTGCCTTTATGCGCATCTGCTCGGGCAAGTTTGAGCGCGGCATGGACGTGTACCACGTGCAGCAGGGCAAGAACGTGAAGCTGGCCCAGTCCACCCAGCTGATGGCCCAGGACCGGGCCACCGTGGACACCGCCTATGCGGGCGACATCATCGGCCTGTTTGACCCGGGCATCTTCTCCATCGGCGATACCCTGTGCACCGGCAAGACCCATGTGCAGTTCGCCGGCATTCCCACCTTCGCCCCCGAGCACTTTGCCCGGGTAAGCCAGGTGGACACCATGAAGCGCAAGCAGTTCGTGAAGGGCATGGAGCAGATCGCCCAGGAGGGCGCCATCCAGATCTTCCGCGACCTGGGCGGCGGCATGGAAGAGGTGATCGTGGGCGTTGTGGGCGTTCTTCAGTTCGAGGTGCTGGAGTACCGGCTGAACACCGAGTATAAGGTGGACATCCGGATGCAGGAACTGCCCTACGAGCACATCCGCTGGATCGAGAACGACCCGGACGAACTGAACCCCAAGGATCTGGACCTGACCAGCGACACCCGCTGCATCGAGGACCTGAAGGGCAACCATCTGCTGCTGTTCGTCAGTGAATGGAGCATCAACTGGGCCCAGCAGCACAACGAGGCGCTGCGCCTGAGCGAGTTCGGCAACCTGTAAGTAAAACGCCTGCGGGTCGTTCCCCCAATCAGCGGGGAGCGGCCCGTTTTTTTGCCGCGGCGGCCGGCGGCAGAACGCCGCCGTTCCATTTTCGCCGTTTTTTCACAACTGTGCCATTTCTTTTTCACCGGTGCAGCGTATCTTTAAAGCATCGAAGGAAGCAGCAGGGCGCTGGGCAAGCAGCGCCCCCCAAGGCCGCAGGCCGCGCCTCCTTCGCACCCGGGGTGTGGGAGCCCCGGGCAGGCGATTCGGATCGTTCCCTCACATCCGAACCGCTGAACCTCATCGCTTTTTCATCTTTTTCTCCTCTTTTTTACCAAAACGTGTGTGCAAAAGCACGGGCCTGACCACTCTTCCAAACAACCGGAAGAAGGTCAGGCCCGTGCTTTTTTCGGTTTTATTGGGTGCCTCTTACACCAGCGTGCCGTTCGGGGCCACGCCGATGGCAAACTCCACCGTGATGGCCACCAGCACCACCAGCAGCGAAATGATAAACCCGTGCAGCATGGGCTTGATGCCGGACTTTTTCATCTCGGCAAAGCTGGTGTTCAGGCCAATGGCAGCCAACGCCATCACCATCAAAAACTTGCTCACGGTTTTCAGCCCCGCCGCCAGCGCTGCGGGCACCAGCCCGGCGCTGCTGAGCAGCGACATCGCCACAAAGAAGGGAATGAACCAGGGGAACACCGACTTCATGTTCACCTTGACCTGGCCCTCGGCGGCCTGCTTTTTCTTCAGGTGGGCGCTGATGAGGGCAAACACCAACACCGTGGGAATGATGGCCAGGGTGCGGGTCAGCTTCACCATGGTGGCAAAGTCGCCGGCCTTTTCGCTGAAGGCATAGCCCGCCGCCACCACACTGGAGGTATCGTTCACCGCCGTGCCGGCCCACAGGCCATAGGCTGCGTCCGAAAGGCCCAGCGCCCGGCCCATGATGGGAAACAGCACGATCATGGCCATATCAAACAAAAAGGTGGCGGACATACCGTAGGCAACGTCCAGGTCGGTGGCCTCGATGACCGGGGCAATGGCCGCAATGGCCGAACCGCCGCAGATGCCGGTGCCCGCCGAGATCAGGTTGCTCATCTTCCAGTTCAGGCCCAGCGCCTTGCCCACAAAGTAGCCCACCCCGAAGCAGGTGGCCAGAGTGAACACCATCACCGTCAGCGAAAAACGGCCCACCTTCAGCACAGTGGTGATGTTCAGGCTGGCGCCCAGCAGCACAATGGCCACCTTCAGCAGCTTTTTGGAGGTAAACTTGATGCCCGGGGCCGTAACGGCGTTGGGCTTGTAGAACGAATTGATGAACATACCGATGAACAGCGCAATGACCGACGCGCCGATGAAGCGCACACCGGCGGCCTGCTCCAGATTTTCCAGCAGCTTGGCCACGGCCGCAATGGCCAGCGCCATCAGGCAGCCCGGCAGCATTTTTTGAATGGTTTTCATGGGGTTTCTCCTCACCTGCCCCGGCCTTGACCGGGGACTTCCGTTTCTTTTCCGGGCCCGCGGCCCGAACACAGCTCTTGCATTATACGCCCTTTTTATAATAAAATAAAATTATTGTTTAGAATGATTTAATTCCGTATTTTTATCAACTCATATGACAAGGAGCACCGAAGTGGAACGCAAACTGGAGACCTTTTTGACCCTGTGCGAAACCCTGAATTACCGCCGGGCCGCCGAGCGGCTGCATCTGACCCAGCCCGCCGTCACCAAGCAGATTCAGGCGCTGGAGGCCGAGTACGGCGCGGTGCTGTTCCGGTACGACGGCCGCCGCCTGCACAAAACCTCCAAGGGGGAATTGCTGGAGCTGCACGCCATTGCCCAGCGCTACAACCACCAGAAGCTGCTGCAGGCCATGCAGGCCGCCCCGCCGGTGGCCCTGCGCATCGGGGCCACCAAAACCATCGGCGACTACATTTTAGGCCCGGCCATCCGCCGGTTTTTGGATGCACCCGACCACCAGCTGCAATTTCTGGTGGACAACACCGCCGCCCTGCTGCGCCGGCTGGAGCAGGGCGAGCTGGACTTTGTGGTGCTGGAGGGTGTGTTCAACAAGGCCCGGTACGACAGTTTTCTGCTGCGCAATGAGCCGTACATCGGCATCTGCCCGCCGGGCCACCCGCTGGACGGGCAGACCGTATCCCCCGAGGCGCTGCTGGGCCAGCGGCTCATCCTGCGGGAGGAAGGCTCCGGTACGCGGGACCTGCTGGAGCGGTCGCTGGCCCAGTGCGGCTACACCGTGGGGGCCTTTTCCGGCACCGTGTGCGTCAGCAGCTTCAAAATCATCCGGGAGTTGGTGTGCGCCGGGTACGGCATCAGCTTTGTGTACGCTGCCGTGGCGGCCGACCTGCCTGCGCCGGGGCGTTTTTTCTGCCCGCCCCTCACCGGCAGCCACGAGCTGAACGCCGTCTGGCTGAAGGGCACCGACGCCGGGGCCCTTGCCCGGGCGTTTGCGGCGGGGTTATAATCAAGTCGGAAAAAAGGGCCGCTGCCTATGGCAGCGGCCCTTTTGCAATGCATAAGGTTTTTCAAAGAAGCGCTTACTTCACAAGGCTCAGCGCGGCCTCATCGGCTACCAGCGTCACATCCGGGTGCATCTGCAGGATGGAAGCGGGCACCTGGGGGGTCACCGGGCCAAAGAAGGCTTCCTTCACAATGGGGGCCTTTTCGGCGCCGCTGGCCACCAGAACCACCTTGCGGGCTGCCATAATGGTGCCGATGCCCATGGTCACGGCCTTGCGGGGCACCTCGTCCCGGCTGGCAAAGAAGCGCTGGTTGGCCTCAATGGTCCGCTCCGCCAGGTCCACCACATGGGTACCCGTGGGGAAATGGTCACAGGGCTCGTTGAAGCCGATGTGGCCATCGTGGCCGATGCCCAGCAGCTGCAGGTCCACACCGCCCAGGCTGCGGATCAGCGCATCGTAGCGCGCGCACTCGGCGTTCATGTCCTCGGCCATGCCGTTGGGCAGGTTGGAGGCGCCCTCGGGCAGGTTCACATGGTCAAACAGATTGTGGTGCATGAAGTAGTAATAGCTCTGGTCGTTCTCCCGGGGCAGGCCCAGGTATTCATCCAGGTTCACCGTGCGCACACGGGAAAAATCCACATCGCCCTTTTTATACCAATCCACCAGCTGCATATACGCGCCCACCGGGCTGGAACCGGTGGCCAGGCCCAGCACGCAGTCCGGCTTCAGAATGATCTGGGCCGAAATGAGGTTGGCGGTCTTGCGGCTCATATCCGCATAGTCTTTGGTGCGAAGGATCTTCAGCATACTTGTCGCTCCTTTTGCTTCGGTTTCAGGGCAGGCCGCCGGCCGGCGGCTGTATACCCTGCCGATTTCTATCTTTCATTGTAGAAAACTTTTTCCGGTTTGTATATGCCCGTTCTCTACCTTTTTTTGCACAAAAAGGTTGTGCACAAGAGAATTTCACTGTGTGTCCATTTCTGTGCAAATGAAAAAGCGAAACGCCGCCTGCCGCGTTTGGAAAGCAGTTTTTCTTTCCGCGCAGCAAACAGCGTTCCGCCATTCTTTTTATGGTTTGCTTCAGGTGATCTTCAGCGCCCGCTGGGCCCGGTACACAATGTACTGAAACAGCCCCACCACCAGCCACAGCTGGATGAACACATAGTTCGGCAGGTTTTTCAGGCGGAATTTTGGCTTCTCAATCTTGCCGATGACCTTCAGCGCCTCCTGAAAGCCCTGGCCATAGTAGCCGCCGAAGCCCCGCAGCCGGAACATGACCACCTTCATCAGGTAGCCCAGCACCAGAAACGGCAGGTTGAGCAGCAGCATCAGCAGCGGCAGGTTCTTATAGGGCAGCAGAATGCTGTTGCGGCCGCTCTGAATGCTCTTGAAGGGATTGTAGCGCACCGCGCCGGTGGTGGCCCCGGCAATGTGGTAGCAGCGGGCCGTGGGGCAGTACACATTTTTATATCCCAGGCTGTTGGCCCGCCAGCTGATGTCCACATCCTCAAAATAGGCAAAGAAGTTTTCGTCAAACAGGCCGATCTCGTCCAGAATGGACTTGCGGTACAGCGCCGCGCCGCCGCAGGCCGAGAACACCCGCCCGGGCTTGAGGTAGCGCTGCCAGCGCAGGCCGTCGCCCCGCTTGCAGGCAAAGCCCAGCAGGGTCACATAGTCGCCCGCGTCGTCGGCCAGCTCCCGCTCAAAGTGGCGAATCATCAGGCTGGACACGCCGAAGATCTTGGGGTCCTGCTCGGCGGCGGCGATCAGGTTCTCCAGCCAGTCCGGCTCGGCAAAGGCATCGTTGTTGAACAGAGCCACATACTCGCCCTTTGCCATGCGGATGCCCTGATTCACCGCGTAGGAAAAGCCGGTGTTCGCCTTATTCTCAATGAGAATGTACCCCGGCCGCCCCTGATAACTGCGGGCAATTTCCAGGCTTTCGTCGGTGGAGCCATTGTCCACCACAATGAGTTCAAAATCCTGCATGGTCTGGGCCCAGACGGACTCGATGGAGTCCTTCAGCCAGCCCGCCCCATTCAGGTTCGGGATCACAACGGTCGCTTTCATCTGCGGCGCTCCTTTTTCTATCGCATTACGGCAGCAGGGCCGGTTTTTCACACCAGATAGGGCTGGTACAGGTATACATCGTCCGCCTTCACAAAGCCTTCCATGTACACGCCCTCGTCCCGGTATTCCTCCACATTCACCCGGCCCCGGGTGCGGATGGCCTCGGCCAGGCCCAGCTTGTCGTAGGGCAGCACCATTTTTACGGGGCGTACCCGGTGGGCCAGGGCCTTATCCAGCGCGGCCAGCAGGCCGGGCAGGCCCGCGCCGGTTTTGGCGCTGGTCAGCAGCACGGCCGGGTCAAAGGGCACCGCGCCGGGCTTGTCGCACTTGTTGTACACCACCAGCTGGGGAATTTCATCGCAGTCCAGGCTGCCCAGCACCTGATCGGTGACGGCCAGCTGCTCCTCCCGGTGGGGGTCGGTGGCGTCCGCCACCTTCACAATCACGTCCGCGTAGGCGGCCTCCTCCAGTGTGCTCTTGAAGGCCTCCACCAGATGGTGGGGCAGGCGGCTCACAAAGCCAACGGTGTCCACCAGAATCACCCCAAGCCCGCTGGGCAGGGTCAGCTTGCGGGCGGTGGGGTCCAGCGTGGCAAACAGCATATCCGCCTCGGCCACCTGACCCTCGCCGCACAGGGCGTTCATCAGGCTGGATTTGCCCACGTTGGTGTAGCCCACCAGCGCCACCACGGGGGTGCCGCTCTTCTGGCGGGCGCGGCGGTTTTCGCCCCGGCGCTTCTCCATCTCGGCCAGGCGGGCCTCCAGGGCCTCCACCCGGCGGTGCACATACCGGCGGTCCAGCTCCAGCTGGCTCTCGCCCGCGCCGCGCCGGGCACCGCCGCCGCCCGCGCCGCCGCCGCCCTGGCGGCTGAGGGCCTCGCCCAGGCCCTGAAGCCGGGGCAGCCGGTAGCGCAGAAGGGCCAGCTCGGTCTGCAGCTTGCCCTCGTTGGTCACGGCCCGGCTGCGGAAGATCTCCAGAATCAGCATGGTGCGGTCCATCACCTCCACCCCCAGGGCTTCGGTCAGGTTGCGCAGCTGGCTGCCGGTCAGCTCGCCGTCAAAAATAGCGGCGGCCGCCTCCAGGTTGTGGCAGTAGAGGGCCGCCTCGGCCAGCTTGCCCTCGCCCAGCACGGTGCCGGCCTCTGGCGCGGCGCGCTTTTGCACCAGCTGGGCCACCGGCTCCATGTTGTTGGCCTCGGCCAGGGCGCTCAGCTCCTCCATGCTCCGGTCCGGGTCAAATTTGCCCAGGTCCAGCCCAAGCAGCAGCACCTTTTTCGGGGGCTGCTGTTCGGCGTTCAAATACAATTCGCTCATAACGTTCCCTTTCCCTGCCGCCGGGCCGCAGCCGTTTGGGGCGGGCCGGGCGGCATTCATCAACCGGGGCGGGCCGGGCCGCTCCGGATCGAAAAATCAAGTCAGATGGGTTTCAGCGTGGCGCATGCGGGCCACCCCCCTTTTTCATCGGCCCAACCTCGGAAGGCCGTATTTTTTATTATACCCGTACTCACCGCCCCGCGGCAAGCAAAACCCTCCGATTTTGCAAAAAAGCAGCGGCCGGGTGCATGGTTTTCTTCCGTTTGGGGATACTAACGCCGAAAACAGCCCGATTTTCGTTCAGGAGGTCTGCCCCATGAAGCTTACACCGCAGCAATACAAACCCATGGTCAAGGCGGCTTCGCCCCCTTCTCCCCTCTGGAAGGACTGCCTCTGGGCCTTTTTTGTGGGCGGGGCCATCTGCCTGCTGGGCGAGGGGCTGCGGCAGGCCTATCTGGCCCAAGGCTTTCCCCTCACCGACGCCGGCACCCTCACCAGCGTGACCCTCATTGCCCTGTCGGGGCTGGCCACCGGGCTGGGGCTGTACCAGAAACTGGCGGCCAAGGCCGGAGCCGGCACCCTGGTGCCCATCACCGGGTTCGCCAATGCGGTGGTCAGCCCCGCCATCGAGTTCAAGGAAGAGGGCTTCATCACCGGCGTGGGGGCCAAGCTGTTTCTCATTGCCGGGCCGGTGATCGTGTACGGCGTGGCCGCCAGCAGCCTGTGGGGGCTGGTGTGGTATGTGCTTCGCCCCTGGGTGGGCTGAGGCCGGGAAAGGAGCGTGAGCGCCATGCCCCAGCGCAGAGGCGATGTAATTTTGTTTGACCGGCCGCCGGCGGTGGATGCCTGGGCCGCCGTGGGCGGCAAAAAGGAGGGCGAAGGCCCCCTTGCCGCCGGGTTCGACCTGTTGTTTGAGGACAACCGCCTTGGCCAGCCCACCTGGGAAAAGGCAGAGAGCGAGCTGCAGCGCCAGTGCATGAATCAGCTGCTGCGCCGGGCCGGGCTTGCGCCGGACGCGCTGAGTCTGGTGTTCGGCGGCGACCTGCAATGCCAGTGCACCGCCAGCCATTACGCCATGCGCCAGCTGGATGTGCCCTTTGCCGGGCTGTACGGGGCGTGCAGCACCATGGCCGAGGGGCTGGCGCTGGCGGCCTGCTTTGCGGCCTGCGGCCTGGCCGACCGGGCGGCGGCCCTGACCAGCAGCCATTTCTGCACGGCCGAGCGGCAGTACCGCACCCCGCTGACCTACGGCGGCAAGCGCACCCCCACCGCCCAATGGACGGCCACCGCCGCCGGGGCGGTGCTGCTCACCCCCACCGGCAGAGGGCCGCAGGTAGGCGCGGTGTGCTTTGGCCGGGTGCGCGATTTTGACGTGACCGATATCAACAACATGGGGGCCGCCATGGCCCCGGCTGCCGCCGAAACGCTGCTGCGCTTTTTTGCCCGAAGCGGCCGCCGCCCGGAGGACTACGATGCCATTTACACCGGCGACCTGGGCTTTGTGGGCAGCCGCCTGCTGCTGGAGATCCTACAGGCGGAGGGCCTACCCCTGCAAAACCATCAGGATTGCGGCCTGCTTCTCTATGACCGGGCCCGCCAGCAGGTGAAGGCCGGCGGCAGTGGGGCCGGGTGCAGCGCCGCCGTGCTGGCGGCCCACATTCTGCCGGGGCTGGCCAAGGGGCAGCTGCGCCGGGTTCTGCTGCTCTCCACCGGGGCGCTGATGAGCCAGACGACCTTTTTGCAGGGCGAAAGCATTCCGGGCATTGCCCATCTTGTGGAGCTTCTCGCACCGGATGTGCCTGTGTAACGCCGCCCGCCGCGGCAAAGGAGGAATGGCATGAACTATTTCTGGGCATTCTGTGTAGGCGGGGCCTTGTGCGTGGCGGGGCAGCTGCTCATTGACCTGACCAAGCTGACCCCGGCCCGCATTCTGGTGGCCTTTGTGGTGGCCGGGGTGGTGCTCAGCGCTCTGGGCTGGTACGCCCCGCTGGCCGAATTTGCCGGGGCGGGGGCCACGGTGCCGCTGCTGGGGTTCGGTCACCTGCTGGCCCAGGGCGTTGTGAACGCGGTGAACAAAAGCGGCCTGCTGGGGGTGCTCACCGGCGGGCTGACCGCCGCCGCGGGCGGCATCTGCGCCAGCCTGCTGGCGGGGCTGCTGGCCGCCCTCGTGGCCAAAAGCCGGGACCAGAACTGAGCCCGGCTTTTGCAGGCGCGCTCCGCCCGGTCGGGCTTCTGCCCTGCGGCGAGGCGTCCTCTCACATAAATTTCACCGTTCATCACACTTTTTCTCTTTTTTATCCGGGCTGGGTTTCTTGTTCGGCCCCCCGGCGCATGGTATAATGAAGGCAGCAACCAGCAGGCGGTACACCTCCGTGTGTGCCGCCTGTTTCCGGGCTGTACACCTCTGCCCCAATTCTTGATAAAAAAGGAGCCATGCCCCGTGAAACAACCGGCCAAAAGCACCCCGTTTGTGTACCTATGCCCCCAGTGCGGCGAGCTGCTGTACTACCGCCTGCGCGCCCGCGACACCCATTACGGCGCGCCGCTGCGCCCCTGCCCCCACTGCGGGGCCATCTATTTTGACCCCTCGTACCGGGAACCGGCCCTGGAAAAGCGCCCCCGCCTGCCGCTTTTGCCCGGCACCGTGTGGGGCGGGCTGCTTTTAGGGCTGGCGTTTTTGCTTGGGGCGGCCTTCCTGCCCCAAAAGCTGGAGCTGGCCGTGATGGGCGTGCTGTTCTTCGGCGCTTCCCTCTGGTACGCGGTGGACTGGCGGCGCACCGCCCCCCAGCGCCAGACCGATTTTGAACGGGAGCAGGCCGAAAGCCGCCGGCGCCTGCAGGACGCCGCCTACCGCCGCGCCCTGCACGAACACGGCGTCAAGCTGCCCGAAGAGAAATCGGCCGACTGATTGCCCGCCCTTGAACCACAGGAGGTATCCCATTGAAACGTTCTCTGCTTTGCGCCGCTGCCTGCCTTGCGGCGGCGGTGCTGCTCACCGGCTGCCAGGGGGCAGCATCTTCCTCCGCTTCCGCCTCGTCGGAGGCTGAGATCAACCAAGAAATGCCCGATTACAGCCTGGGCCTCACCGATGAGGGCCTGTTTGACGGGGTGGACGTGACCGCCTGCGTCACCCTGCCGGATTACCGGCAGGTTCCCTCCGGCGAGGCCTTCACCACCGTCTCTGAAGAGGATCTGCAGGCCGCCATCGACCAGTTCATGTCCAGTTATGCCACCGACACCCAGATCACTGACCGGGCGGTGGAGGACGGTGACACCGTGAACCTGACCTACACCGGCTCCATCGACGGGCAGGTGTTTGAGGGCGGCAGCGCCGAGAATCAGGATTACACCGCCGGAAGCGACGAGCTGATCGACGATTTTCTCACCCAGATCATCGGGGCCATGCCCGGCGGCACCGTGAAGGTACAGGTGACCTTTCCCGACCCCTATACCCCCAACACAGACCTGAGCGGCAAGCAGGCCGTGTTTGACACCACCATCAACTACATTCATGGCGATGCCCAGCCCCCCGAGCTGACCGAGGACTTCGTGACCAACTACCTGAGCTATTATTACGGCTACACCAGCGTGGAGGATATGCGCCAGAAGATCAGCGCCCAACTGCTGGAAGAGCAGAAGTACAATTATGTGCTGGACTGGCTGTACGACAACTGCACCTTCCAGCCGGTGCCCGAGCAGCTGGTGCAGGATCAGCTGACCATTCTGGACACCGAACTGGCCAACGCCGCCAACGGCTACGGCATTACGCTGGACGAACTGGCCGCCAAGTATGGGGCAGACAGTGTGGACGCCCTGAAAGAGGCCTATCGGCCCCAGCTGGAGAACATGATCCGGCAAAACCTGATGTGCCAGGCCCTGGCCCAGGATGCCGGCATCACCGTGGATCAGGACACCGTGGACGAATACTTTGCCCAGCAGGGCGTGAACGACTGCACGGCCCTGATGAAGAGCTACGGCAAGGGGTACATTTATCAGGGTGTGCGCACCGAGCTGGTGGCCCAGTACCTGATGGAGCACGTGGCGGCAGAATGACCGCGCTGCCCCTAAAAAATCGATAAAAAAGCGTACAGGAACGTATCCCGATGATAAACGCCCGCGCATCTTGGGTCTGGCCATCCGGCAGATGAAGATGCGCGGGCGTGTTGTTTTTGCATTCTGCTTTGGTGCGCGGCACGCCGCCGTGGGCAAAACGAGGACACCGGCCCGGCAAACGGGGGGCAGCCTGCCGGAAAAGGCCGCCCTGCTCCCCCATAAAAAGGCCCGCCGGTAAAAAACCACGCAAAAAAGCCCAGGGCCACTCCCTTACGGGAATGACCCTGGGCCTTATTGGTTTTGGTTCAGCGCCTTATGCAGCGGAACATTCCGTCACAGCAGGAAGCTGGCCAGACGGGCGCCGCCCAGCTCGCTGGGATCGGCCTCCAGGAACAGCTCGCTGTAGCCGGGCACGCCGGTGTAGGTCACAGGGGCCTCGGGGTGTGCCTCGTTGTAGGCTTCGCTGTACTGCTTGATGCCTTCCAGATGACGGCCGCAGCGCTCCTCGATGGGATGGCCCACACCGCTGAAGGGTGCGCCGGTGATCTGGTTCCAGGGCACGTACAGCATACCCAGCTTCTCGCTCAGGTCATAGCACTTGTCCTGGCCGCCCAGCACCTGGGCGATGGTGGTGGCGCCGCGCAGACGGCCCTGAGAGGCGTTGGCGGTCTCCATCAGGATGGCCACGTTGATGTCGCTGTTGTCGCCCCATTCACGGTGAGTCAGACCGTGGAAGTTGGTGGGAGACTGCTCCAGGCTCATCTGCATACCTTCCATCAGCAGGTTCATGCAGCCCACAGAGGCCACATCCATGCTGTTCTGGTGAGCAACGGTCGCGTCGATAACGGGGTACTCGGGGCTGGCCTCATGCAGGTCAAAGCCGATGTTCACGCCCTCGTTGCGAATCAGCTCCATGATACCGTAGGCCTCTTTCTCGGTGGTGTTGCCATCGGGACGGCCGGGGTAAGCACGGTTGATGTTGCGGGTCTCAGAGCCGGACAGCTGCTGGCCGGAGGGATAGTGAACGTACACGTCGGGATCGGGCCACTGATCCACAGGGTTGGTGGCGCGGCTGCCGTAGCGGAAGGTGCGCTCACCGCTCTTGGTGGTCAGGGTGAAGTACTGAATGTTGCCCTCACCGGGGTCGTTGTGGGTCATGGCGCTGTGGTTGGCGTAGGGCAGAACGTACACGGTGCCCTCTTCCACAACGGCATTCTCAATGAAGGTGAATGCGGACATATAGCCGGAAACCTCGTTGGCATGGGTGCCGCCCAGGATCAGCATCTTGCCGCCTTCTTTTTTGCCCTGCAGAACGTAAACAGGAGTGTCCGCGTTGGTGCCTTTCACGCCTTCGAACCAGTCGGAGAGCATTTTCACCTCAGTGACACTGGGGCCCCGCTCGGGGAGGGGCACATTGCGGGCTGCCAGGAAGCTGGACGCAGAGGCCGCCATAACGGCCACGGACAGCGCCAGGCAGACGACCGCAGAGATCATCTTTTTCGACTTATCCATTCTCAACAGCCCTCCTTTACTTAATCATCAGCAGGCGAAGCACGAGAGGGATCAGCACCAGAGCAGCGTTCAGCTGCATGCAGATGGTATCCTTCACGGAGAGCTTTTCGTCCGCATTCTTCTCGGGAACGAACAGGTTCCAACCGACCACGATCAGCACCAGGGCAACGATCCCGCGATAAATCAAAGTCAACATCGTTGGTTCGCTCCTTTCTTAGGTGAAGATGATGAAGGGTTCAAGCACATTGGCGCCCAGGATGAAGAGGATGCCCCAGACGATGATCATCAGGCAGGGCACAAAGCACTTCTTCAGGACGGGAGTGTACTTCTCCAGGCCAACAACCTGAGCGGCGAAGATGCCGGCCAGAGCGGTGGGAGGCATCATGTCGCCCAGAGAGGCGATCAGGGACAGGGCAGCCGCCACGATGATCTCTTCCTTGTTCAGGAAGGCCAGCAGGAAGGGCACGCCCAGAACGCTGGCAGAACCGAAGGAAGACACGGCGCCGAACAGAGGCATGGACACGGCCATGGCCACATACAGGGCCCAGCCGGGCAGGCTCAGGCAGCTGGTAACGATCAGGCCACGAACACCGGTCAGGGTCATGATCTGGATGAACATACCAACGCCCATCAGGATGCCCATAACGGGCAGCACGCTGTTGATGGAGTCCTTCGCGACCTTGGCCAGGTTCACCTTGTAGCCGGTGAAGCAGCCGATGATGGCGCTGATGAGGAACACCAGAGGCATACCGATGGAGAAAGCGGGAACCATCTTGCTGACCACCATCAGGATAATGGCAGCGATGATGGGAATGTACACGCGGAAGCCGAACTTCTTGCGGCTCTCGGTGTTCAGCTTGTTCTTCACAGCCTCGTAGTCCATCTTCTTGACGTACTTGTAAGCGAACATCAGTACGAAGACGAAGGCCAGGGGGAAGGTCAGCAGAGCCAGAGGCAGCTCAAAGCCGCTGTAAGGGATGTCGATGCCGGCGCCAATGATCATGGCGGGCAGGTTGGTGGGAGGTGCGATCATGCCCAGGATGCCGCCCATCGCCAGGATGGAAGCGGTCTCCAGTGCGGGCACGCCCATCATCATCAGCACGGGGGCCATGATGGAGCCGGCGCTCAGCACGGAAGCGGTGGAGGAACCGGTGATCATTCCGGGGAACATCACGATGATCATGATGAGGCACAGCATCAGGGCGGGCAGCTTGTGGAACTTCTCGATGATGACCGAGGACACAGCGTCCAGAGCGCCGGAAGCCTCGATGACCTTCATGAAGACCATGGCGGTGGAGATGACCAGGATGGTGTCCACATAGGAGAACATGCCTTCAACGAGATGACGCAGTGCATCCATAAGCGTCAGATCCAGGCCGCCAATGAAGCCGCCAACGATCACGCCGCTGATGGAAGAAAGAACCATCGACAGGCTGACCGGCAGCTTGCAGGCGAAGCATCCAACCAGGAACACACCGAGCATGACGATGAAGGTAATAAGTTCAATGCTCATTAGAATACCTCCATAAATCGTTAATTATTCGGCTTGTTGCGTGCAAAAAGGGCCGCCGGAACACGCCAGGCGCGGGTTTCGGCGGCCCTTAATCCATTAAAAACAGATTTGCGGGCGCGCCCTTCTTACTTGAAGGCAGCGGGCAGAACGGTGGTCACATCGCTGATGCTGTTGATGGAATCCATGGGGATGCCGTTCTCAGCGCACAGACCGCTCATCAGGCCGTCGGAATCGCCGGCGGCAACCACGATGGCGTAGTCAGCCTTCTCGAAGCAGGGAGCGATGAACTTATCGGACAGGTCGCCGCGGCGAGCCTCACCACCGGTGTGCATCACGATGATGCTCAGGCCCTTTTCCTTCGCGCCGTCCAGCAGCTCGGTCAGACGAGCCAGCTCGCCGTCGGCATCAATGCCCGCAGCGCCCAGGCCCTTGGAAGAGCCGCCGGCAACCACGATCAGGGTCTTGGCGTCGCCCAGGTCAGCGCTGGTGGCCAGGTTGTTCACGGTGTAATCCATGCCCAGCTTGCCCATCACGGTGCCGATCATCTGGTAGTCAGCACTCTGGCCGCCGCTGGTCAGCAGAATGGGAGACTCAGCAAAGGCCTCCTTCAGGCCTTCCACCGCAGCGGTGGAACCGGAAGCATCGCTGGAAGCAGCAGCGCTGCTGGAGCTGGAGCCGCCGCAGGCAGCCATGGTCAAAGCCAGCGCGAGAGCCAGCGCCGCAGCAATGATCTTCTTTTTCATTGTGGTTTTCTCCTCTCAACATTTCATGTGTCTTTTCACAGCGTATTCCCATCCGCGCAGCGGATATGGTAAAACTATGAAATCTTCATGAAAAAATTATAACAAATTCAAACAAGTTCGTCTATTTCTTCTCTTATTTTTATTCAACTTTATCATTTAAGCCGTTTTTTGTTGAATATTAACTATAAGAAAAGTCAAAACTCATGCAACTTCACGGAAGTAAAGAATCCGGACCAGTTCACCCCCTCTGCGCAAAAGGCCGCCCGTCCCAAAGCGAGGGTCGAGCGGCCTTTTCTGGCAGAGAGTTTTTGGGGGTTCAAAGCAGCACGCAGGCCGCCCGAACAGCCGCCGCCTTAGTAAGCCAGAGCCTTGCCGTCACGGCGAGGATCCGCGCCGCCGCGCAGGGTGCCATCCTTGCCGATGGAAATGCCCTGCACGCCGCCGAAGAACAGCTGCCAAGCGCCCTTATCGGTCACTTCATGGCCCATGGCCTGCAGCTGAGCAATGGCCTCAGCGGAGGGAGCGTCCACACCGTCGGACTCATAGCACACGTTGTTCTTGGCGTTGTCGTAGATACGGGCGCAGTCAATGGCTTCCTGGATGTCCATGCCGTAGTCGATCATGCGCTGGATGACCTGCGCGATGGTGGGGAAGATACGGGTGGCTCCGGGGCTGCCGATGGTCAGGAAGGGAGAGCCGTCGGGGTACAGAACGATGGAGGGGCTCATGCTGGACAGGGGGCGCTTGCCGCCCTCGGCGCAGTTGACGCTCTCGGGGTTGGCGGAGAAGTCGTCCATCTCGTCGTTCATAATGAAGCCGTAGCCGGGAACGGCGATCTTGGAGCCGAAACCATAGTTGATGGTCTGGGTGCAGGCCACCATGTTGCCCCACTGGTCCACAACAGAGAAGGAAGTGGTGGCGTAGTGCTCCAGCTCTTCCGCGTCAACGGCGGTGTAGGTGCCGCTCTGATCGGTGATCTGAGCGTAACGGCTGGCCGCGTAATCCTTGCTGGTCAGCTGGGCCAGAGGCACTTCGGCGAAGTCGGTGTCGGCCATGTACTGGGCACGGTCGGCGAAGGCGATCTTGAAGGCCTCGGAGAAGCGATGGATGTAGTCGGCCGAGTTGACCTCGGTGTTGGCCATATCGAAGTTCTCCAGGATGTTCAGGATCTCAATCAGATGGGTGCCGCCGGAGGATGCCGGGGGCAGAGAATAGATGGTGTAGTCACGGTAGGTGGAGCTGACCGGCTCACGAACCTTGACCTCGTAGTTGGCCAGGTCTTCCATGGTCAGCACGCCGCCCTCGGCCTGCACCGCGTCCACCATGGCCTGGGCCATGTCGCCGGTGTAGAAAGCGTCACGGCCGCCGTCCGCGATGGCCTGCAGAGTAGTGGCCAGATCGGGGTTGGTCAGGGTGTCGCCCACTTCGTAGGGCATACCATCGTTCAGGTACAGGCTGCCAACTTCGCCCATGGCAGCCAGACCGGCGTACTCGCTCTCCAGCTCCTCCTTGAAGGTAGCGGTCACGAGATAGCCGTTGTTGGCCAGGTCAATGGCGGGCTGGAAGATCTGCTGACGGGTCACGGCGTCGGAGCCGTAGTTCTCCAGCAGGTACTCCATGCCGGCAACCTCGCCGGGGGTCGCAACGGACAGGCCGCCGATGCTGCTCATGGTGCCCAGCTTCTGGCCGTCCTTCTCGAACTGCTTCATTTCGCCGGCCTCGTCCAGCCAAATCTGGGCGTTGGCCGCAGCGGGAGCGATCTCGCGGAAGTCGATGACCTCCACCTCTTTGGTCTCGGCGTTGTAGATGGTCATGAAGCCGCCGCCGCCCAGGCCGGAGAAGTAGGGCTCAACCACACCCAGGGTGTAGGCCACAGCCGCCGCTGCATCGAAGGCGTTGCCGCCCTCCTGCAGGATCTCCAGGCCGGCCTTGCTGGCGTACCAGCTGCAGGCCGCTACAGCACCGGTCTTACCGGTGGCGTCACGGTCGTCCTTCTTCTTCTGAAGGTTCTCGTCGTAGGGGAGCCAGACTTCCTCTTCGTTCGAGTTAGCGGAAGAAGAGGCCGCCTCACTGCTGGCAGAGGACGAGGCGCTCTGGCCGCAGCCGGCCACAGACAGCCCCATTACCAATGCCATAAGCAGGGCAATGTACTTTTTCATCTTGTTTCCTCCTTTGTTGATGAGGTTCCGTCCGCCTGAAAGTTGCGTGCGAAAAAGGCGGACGCCCCCGCATTTTGCCCTTTGCCCCGTCCGGCTGCCGAAAGACATTGGACCACCGGAGCGGTTTTCTGCGTGTGCAAGCGGTGTGCACTTGGCGTACACACGTTCGCGCAGATTGGAATCTCCCCAGTAGTTTTATGTCCTTGCGGCGTACCAAACCAAAGCAAAGAAGCCTTGCTCTATTCCCGAGTATAGCCGTTATCACATAAGTTGTCTATATTTTTATCATTTTTTTATCAAATTTTATGCACAAAATAGATCGGTTTATCGTTGTGTTGAGATGGACAGATTTTTCGCCATGGAATTTCCGTTCAGCCGATGGATTTACCTTTTCAAGCAGGCTAAAGCTTGAAAATATTGCTGTTTTGCGCTGTTGTTCGTTCTTTTCGAGGGGGCGCTCCTGTTTTTCTTTGCGCCCCGGCCTATGCGGCGCTGCGCGAAGGGCAATGGAATTTTGGGGTAGAGATATCCCTTGTGTTTGCCGTGAAGTTTGCAGCATCCGCAGCCAAATTTGCGCAAAAAGCCAACCGCAGCGGATCTCGGGAAAGGCTCTGCCCCCGCGAAATTTCGGCTTCCCCGCGAGGAGAAGGCTTTTGCCGGCGCGTTATTTCAACCTTGGCCCCACAAAAAACAGCCGGGCGCATACTGCGCCCGGCTGTTCCCGGTTGATTTTACAGGCCTCACGCCTTTTTGTACATCTGTTTGGGGCGGCCCACCTTGCCGTACACGTTCACCATCACGGTGATCTTTTCCTGGGTCATGTACTGCAGATAGCGGTACACCGTCTGATAGGCAAGGCCCGTGCCGGCGGCAATGTCGTTGGCCGTCACATACTCCTGCCGGTCGGTCAAAAACTGCAGGATCAGATCCATGGTGCTCTGGCTGATGCCCTTGGCCGGAATGGGGGCCGGGGCGGGCTTTTTCGGCTGGGCCTGCTGCAGAAGGCGCAGGTGCAGCTTAATGCGGCTTACCAGGTCCGGCGCTTTGATGGGCTTGAGTGAGAAATCGCTGGCGCCCGCCTCTAAAAAGGCGTCGGCCACGGCCTGACTTTCATCAATGGTGAACACGATGATGGGCACCGTGGAGGAAAGCTGCCGAAGCATCTTCACGCCCTCCACCCCGTTGATGCCGGGCATATGGTAATCAATGAGCACGATGTCCGGTTGAAATTCGCGGAAGGCGATCAGGCCCTTTTCCACGCTGCGGGCGGTCACCACATTCCATTTCTGCAGGCGGAACAGAGCCTCCAGCGCAAAACAAATCTGCTCTTCATCGTCGATGCACAGAATGGTCGTGTTATTCTGCATGATTTCTCTCCTCCTCCGGAATGACCAGGGTGATGGTTGTGCCCTGATCCACCGTACTTTTCATCTGTATGGTGCCCCCCACACGCTCCACAACGCTGCGCACGAAGGGCAGCCCCAGCCCGCTGGACTGCGAGGTGGAATACCCCTTGTTCCAGACGGCCTGCTGCTGCGATTTGGGAATGCCTTTGCCGTTGTCCTCCACGGTGAACCGCACCATGCCCTCCCGGGTGTCCACCCGAAGGCGAATGTCCGGTGTGCGGCCGGCCGGGATGGCCTTGGCCGAGTTCTGCACCAGGTTCACCAGCGCCCGCGGGAACAGCACCCGGTTCACCCGCACCATGGCCTCCGGCGTTTTCAGCTCGGTGTGTACGCAGGCCGCGTAGGATTCCACCGAGAGCTGGGCCAGGGCACGGTCCACCAGGCGCTCCACCGTTTCGGGCGTGGCCTGCTCTTCATAGAGGATCTCCGAGATCATCCGGTTCATCTGCTCCACCGCGCCCTCAATGCGGCCCAGATACTCCACATCCTGGGTGCGGCCCTCGGCCTCGCATTCCATCTTGATTACGCCCACCAGCGTCTGGGCCGAGGCCAGGGGCGATTTCAGGTCATGCACCAGATACTGCATCTCCCGATAGGTGCGGTTTTTCATCTCGTTCATCCGGGCCTCGGTGCGGATGGCCAGATTCTGTTCCCGCAGAATGTTCAGCTGCCGCAGGTTGTTTTCCACCCGCAGCTGGAAGAACAGCAGCACCAGCATCAGCAAAAACACCACCAGCCCGGCGGCGGCCATGGCGTTCATAGCCGTATTGGCCTCCAGAATCTCCGAGGCCAGCTTCACGTCGCCGGAAATTTCGCCGCGGCCCATGGGCAGCCCGTTGGCCGCGGGCATGATGTCCAGAAACTGGAAGGTGACCACCAGCACGGCAATGAACATCACCTTTTTTGTAACGGTGATGTACTGGTAGTCCATTTTTTCAAACACCAGCAGCAGCGCCGCCACCAGAACGGCGGGCAGGCCGAAGTCGTAATGCACCCGATGCAGCGCGTCAATGCTCCGATAGGTGCACAGCAGCACCACCAGCACCATCAGGGCGTTGATCACCCACAGGTTGTGCCCCTTCCAGCGGTACTCCACCGATTCGGCAATGAGAAACGCGCCGATGTAATGGGGAATGCCGCGCAGGGAGTTCAGGGCCACCAGCTTCAGCGCCGCCAGCATCAGGCCTGTTTTTTCCCAGTGATCCAGCGCCTGATACAGGGTCTCCAGAATGCGAAAATTGCCCACGGTGAAAAACACCGGCATAAAAAAGCCCAGCCAGACCAGACACAGCCCCGCGCCCAGCTCCAACAGATTCACCCGCACCTGCCAGGGGCGGGTTTGTGTTTTGGTTTTCTCCATGGTGTGTTCCTCTCTGCCGGGCCGCGTGTGCCCGGCCGCGATCGCCCAACCATTATAGCACGCTTTTCTCCGTTCTGCCAAAGCCCCCTCAGCGCAGGCCCTGATTCTTCAGGACGTACTCCGCGATCTCCAGCTGGTTTTTCACCCGCTGGGGCAGCGGCTCCGCCCGGCTGGTCTCCACCGTGATGACGGGAATGCCCGCCTCCAGGGTCAGCGTGCGGTTCAGGCTGCCCACCGGGGGCGAACCGAACAGATCCAGCGCGCCGCCGTGCAGCTGCCCGTCGGCCGAGGCCTCCAAAAGGCCCCAAACCAGATCCGCCACCGGCTGCATATCCTGGCAGATGAGAGAGTTGCCCAGCTCGTCGCTGCCGTCGTTCCACTGCCGGGCCTCATGCAGGTCCAGCACCAGCGCCGGGGCCTTTTCGGTGATGTCGCCCCACAAGGCCGCGGCCCTCTGCTGGGCCGGGTTGCCGGCTGCATCGCCGGGGAAGTTTCGGTTCAGATCCCGCCCGTCGGCGGTGTCGCGCCGGTCGTGCTCTGCGCCCCAGGGGTTGGCCGGGGCCGCCAGATACACCCGCCCCGCCTTCAGGTCCGCCTGTTTCAGCAGGGTTCCGGCGTACCAGCCCGCCAGCTCGTCCCCATGCACGCCGCCCACGATGTAAATCGTCGGGCCGTCGGCCGCGCCTTCCAGCAGCGTTACTTCCAGCGCCTGCCCGTCGGCGGTGGTCAGGTCGTAGGTGCTGCGTACGGTGGGGTATTCCGCCGCAAGGCAGTCAAAGTCCGCCGGGGTCAGGGTCTCCAGCGCCGCCGCGTCCGGCAGCTCGGGCAGCGGCGGGGTGGGCGCAGGCGCAGCCGTGGCCTCCGGCGTCGGGGCCGGGCTGGCCGTGGGGGCCGCCTGCGGCTGCGCCGCCCCACAGCCCGCCAGCAGCAGGGGCACCGCGGCGCACAGCAGGCACCGCAGCAGTGTTTTTTTCATGGGCGCCCCTCCTTTTTAAGCGGCGTTCTCCGTCTTTTTGCGCCGAAAGCCCCACCACAGCAGTGCCGCCGCGCCGGCAAGGCCGGCCAGCGCCGGTAAGCGGGGGTACGCCGTCACCCGATACAGGGCCGACTGGCCCGGCGTTTCGTACCGGTCGGGGTCATAGGGCAGGCCGTAATCCGCCACCAGCCGCTTCACGTTCAGCAGATGCAGCACCGGCAGGCCCCGGGCGTTGTACCGCTGGATCAGCCCGCTGTTCTTGTCCTCGGTCATGCGCTTGCTGGGCTGGATGACGCCCCAGCCCACATCCTTTTCGCCGGGGCCGGTGGTGGTCAGGTTGCCGCCCACGCCCACAAAGCAGGTGATCGGCCCCTGTTCTTCATACAGCGCCATACGGGCCTGAAGGTTCGCCTCAAAGTCCGGCTGGCGCATCACGGTCAGGCCGCCTGCCTCCAAACGGTTCACAATGCCCTCCAGCAGGTCCTGGTCCATATCGCAGCCGCAGTCGTCCTGCCCGCCGGGAGTGACGAGGGCGGGGGCCGTGGCCAGCTCGCCGTCCTGCCACAGGCGCAGGGCCATATCCGGGAAGGTCAGTTCCGGCTGGTTTGCCCCGTATGTGGAGGCACCCACCGAAGCAATGTACACGCAGTGCACCCCCATGGCCTGGCAGGCCGCCAGTGTGGCCAGGTTCAGCCCCGGAAAGCTGCCGGAAAAACCCGCGCTCACCGTATCGCCGGGCTTTACCCCCGCCTCAGTGAGCATCTCCACCAGCAGGGCAGCCATTTCCGGGTTGGCGGCGGTGCGCTTGGCCTCCAGCGCCCCGTTGGTGGTGGTGATAAACGTATACGGCTCGCCGATCAAGCCGGAGCCGTGCAGGTCGTCCTCGCTGAGGGGCAAGCCCAGTTCCGCCTTATATCCCCGGATGCACTCCTCCCAGCGGGTCATCAGAGCGGTGGCCGCCAGCTTGACGTCCGCGTCCGGCGCGGGCTTCTGGGCCGCCGCATGCAGGGTAAAGGCCAGGCACAGGGCCAGCCAGAGCGCCGCCCCTGCCAGAGAAAGCCGTTTGCGCGTGTTCATGGCGTTTCCCCCTTTTTTACAGCCCGGCCAGAGCGCCGCCCACCAGAAGCAGGGCCAGCGCGGTCAGCCCGGTGGTGACAGCCATGGCAAGCAGACTGTCCCGAAAGCCCTGGCGGTCAAATTCCCGGGCAATGATGCCCGGCATCAGAATGCCGATGGGGCTGAAGGGCAGCAGACCCGCCGCGTCCAGCGCCAGGCTGAGGAAGAACGTGAGCAGCATCAGCACCGCAAAGCGCCGCCGCCCATAGAGGATCAGCACCTGGCTGAGCAGTTTGCACAGCCCAACGGCCGCCGCCGCCAACAGCAGGGTGCATCCAATGCGCCCCGGGCTGTGCAGGTACAGCGCCAGATACCCCGGCACGATCAGCCCGGCGGAAAGGCCGGTGATCTCGGTAAAAATCAGGCTGAGAACCACCCCCAGCAGAATCGTTTCATTATACATACAGCGTCCCCTCCTGCCGCACCCGGGCCATGATGTCCCGGCCGCCCTGGGCAATGTTGCCCACCGCAAATACCACTTCGCCCGGGGCAAGCCCGTCCAACGGCAGCAGCTCCGGCCGGGCAAAGCGCTCCGCCGGGGTGCCGGGCAGCTTTTTGGCCAGGCTTCGGGCCATAAAGCCCTGGCTGGCCCCCATCAGCCACACCGCGTCCGGGCAAAGCTCACAGCACACGGCCAGCATATCCTGGGTGCGGCTGCCCCGGTCGGCCCGGTTGTTCACCAGGAGGATGAGCCGCCGGCAGCCCAGCTTGCCTTTCAGGTCCCGCCAGACGGTGCAGGTGGACTGCACGTCGTTGATGGAAAGGCCGTTCACAAACAAGCCCTCACCCATCCGGTGCACCGTGAGGGCATAGGGGTCCCGCTTGAAGTGGGCCATGCCGGAAAGGGCCGTCTGCCGGTCCACCCCCAGATGCTCGCACACCGCCAGAGCCAGCGCGATGTTCTCGGCAAAATCGAAGCCCGGCTCGCTTCCGTCCGGCCGGATGGGATGAAAGCTGCTGCCCATGGCCGCCGCCTTTTCGCCCATGCGGGGGGCCTGGGCCGTCTCGGCGGTGAACAGTGCGCCGTTTTTCGGCACCGTGCTGCACAGCGCATCGCAGATTTCCGGCAGGGTCTCGCCCATCACGTCCGTGTGGTCCCGCCGCACGTTGGTGATGACCACGGTGTCGGCCTTCAGAATGCGGTGCTGGGCGGCGTACTGGTATTCCGGGTGCACCGCCATGCACTCCACCACCAGCACCTGGGCCTTCTGGGCTGCGGCCCGGCGCAGAATGGCGATCTGCTCCTTGATGTTGGCCTTGCCCCGGCGATGGATCGGCTCTTCCCTGCCCTTCACGTCAATGGTCATGGGGTCGGTGCCGGTGGTTTTGCAGAACACCCGCAGCCCGCCTGCCCGCAGCCCGGCCTCGATCAGGCGGCTGACGGTGGATTTGCCCCGGGTGCCGTTCACGTGCACCACATGGGCAAGGCTCGCCCGGGCCTTGGCGGCGCACCGGGCCTCCCAGGCCAGATAAGCCAGCCACCCCAGCGCCAGCAGGGCGATGAGCAGGGTGATGGATTTCATGGGTGCCTCCTTACAAGTCAACAAACAAATCTGCGTAATTCCGGTCGAATCACGCTTGAATTTCACTGCAACTCGACCGAAAAAGCTCGATCAAGCGCTTATTTAAATCCGGTTCAAATCCGGCGCGTTCGGCGCGGCCGCGTCAATAGCCCATGGCCAGGCCGTCCCGCCGGGGGTCGGCGGCACCGCGCAGGGTGCCGTCCTCGGTGCGCATACAGGCCTGCACACAGGGGAAGGTGAACCACACCTCGCCGGTGTTCAGCTCGTGGCCCATGGCGGTGAGCTTGTCCTTGGTTTCCTGGCTCACCCGGTCCTCCAGAATCAGGGTGCCGAAGTCGTCGTGCATCCGCACCGCGTCAATGGCGTCCTGAATGTCCATGCCGTGGTCGATCACCTTGCTGATCACCTGGGCCACGCCGGTGATGATGCGGGTGGTGCCGGGGGCGCCCAGGCTCATAAAGGGCTGCCCGTCTTTCAGGATCAGGGTGGGGCTCATGCTGGAGAGCGGCCGCTTGGAACCGGCCACTACGTTGGGGCTTTCCGGGTCCACCGAGAAGTCAAACAGGGTGTCGTTCAGCAGAATGCCGGTGCCCTCGGCCACCAGACCGGAGGCAAAGGTGGCGTCCACGGTTTTGGTCACGGCCACCATGTTGCCCTCCGCGTCCATGATGGAGTAGTGGGTGGTGGATTCCGACTCAAAGGGCCAGGGGTCGCCCGCCTCGTAGGTCTGGCTGTGCTCCGGGTCAATGGAAGCCGCCAGCTGGGCGGCATAGTCCTTGTTCGTAATGCCGCTCACCGGCACATCCACATAGGCGGGGTCGCCCATGTATTTGGTGCGGTCGGCAAAACCCAGCTTAAAGGCCTCGCTGAGCAGGTGGAAGTACTCCGGGCTTTCCGGGTCCATGCCGCCCACATCGAAGTTTTCCAGAATGTTCAGGATCTCCAGAATGATGCTGCCGCCGGAGGAGGGCAGATTGGACGAATATACGTCATAACCGCGGTAGGTGCCGTGCACCGGCTCGCCCACGTGAATTTCGTAGTTCGCCATGTCCTCCATGGTCAGGCAGCCGCCCTCGGCCTGCACCGCGTCCACGATCTTTTGGGCAATGTCGCCGGTGTAGAAGGCGCTTTCGCCCTCGGCGGCAATGGTGCGCAGGGTGGCCGCCAGGTCCGGGTTCCGGATGGTGTCGCCCGGCTCATAGGGGAAGCCGTTCTCGTCCAGATACAGCTTCTCGGTGGCGGGGAAGCGGATGATGGTGCCGTAAGCGTCCTTGATGTCCCGGCTGGTGATGTCCGAGACGGTAAAGCCCTCCTCGGCCAGTTGAATGGCCGGGGCCATTACCTCTTCCCGGCTCATGGTGCCGTAGTTGTCCAGGGCATAGAGCATCCCCTTCACCTCGCCGGGCACCGCCACGGCCTTGCCGCCGATCTTGTTTTCGTCCCCGGCCACCTTGCCGTTCTCGTCCACGGTCCACATATCCAGGCTGGCCGCCGCGGCGGATTCATCCCGGAAATCCAGAAACTTGATCTCGCCGGTTTTGGCAAAGCGCACCATCATAAAGCCGCCGCCGCCAATGCCCGAGGACTGCTGCTCGCACACGCCCAGGGCAAAGCCGATGGCCACGGCCGCATCCACCGCGTTGCCGCCGGCCTTCAGCACGTCCACGCCGATCTGGGTGGCCTCGGCCCGGCCGGTGGACACCACGCCGTTCTGGCCCTGGGCATCCCGGCCGCCCAGGGTGACGTTTTCGCCGCCCACGGCGGCCGGGGTCTCGGTGGGCTGGGGTGCGCTGCTGGCCGCAGGCGCGCCGCAGGCCGTCAGGCACAGGGCGGCTGCAAGGGCCGCCGACGCAAGGCGAAGCAAACCGTTTCGTTTGTTCATGGCAAACTTCCTCCCTTAAAATACGGGGTGTGAGGCTTCTGCTGTACGGCGCGCCGCTGCGCTGCTTTTTACGTTTCGCCCTTTGCAAAGCACCGCACCGGCCACGGGAACCGGCGGCTTTTTATAAATAGGAATCATCCCCGCCAGTTTATCACCACTTTTGTTTGTAACAGGATTGCTCCGGCTTGTCAAGCATCATGCTTTTTTCCCTTTTTTATCTCGGCAGTTTCCCCGCAGCTGTACAGTTTGCACAAGGCCCCCCGCCCTGGGCTGCGGGCGGGGGCCGCTTTGCTGCGCCGTGCTTTCTGCGGCGCGGAGTACCGGGGGCGGATTCATTCTCTTGCGATTTTGACAAGATTGATACAGAGCCATCACAAAGCTGACACATTTTTTCAGAGAAATAAGAGAAAATGTTGCGAGTATGTTTCTCTTCGTGCTAGTATAAAGGCACAGAAGGCAAAGTTTTTGTGAAATTTGCCAATTGGTGTGCAAGGTTTTTGTACGCTTTTTGCATTTTTCTTGTGCGCAATTGTACCAGTCGTCTCATTTTGCAAAAATATACCGTTTTCTGCATAGTACTTTCATTTCTGGCCCCGCGTGGGGCGGCTTCTCCATTTTTATTTCTGTAACAACATGCCGTTTTGGCATATTGTTGCCGCAAAAGAATCCAGACCGTTCTTCTGCGGCCCGTATACCCACCAGAAAGGAGACACAACATGAAAAGAAAGCTCTGTTCCCTTGTTCTGGCGCTGGCAATGGTTCTGAACCTTGCAGCCTGCGGCCAGGCGGCAAGCTCCTCCAGCGCGGCCTCTTCGGAGCCCGCTGCCTCGAAAGAGCCTGCAAAAACCCCTGCGTACTCCACGGAAGGCTTCGTCACTGTTGACTCTGACGGCAACCGCGTGACCACCGGCCGCGACGCCACCTCCACCAAGGCGATGGCCACCGCGTCCAAGTATGAGGTTTCTCAGGTTGGCGCCGAAATCATGGCCAAGGGCGGCAACGCCGTTGACGCAGCCGTGGCTATGGGCTTTGCCCTGGGCGTCTGCGAGCCCTTCACCTCCGGCCTGGGCGGCGGCGGTTTGGCCACCATCCACACCGCTGAGGGCGAGAACTTCTTCATCGACTTCCGTGAGGTTGCCCCCGCGGCTGCCACTCTGGATCTGTATGTGGATGCCAGCGGCGAGAACAACGGCAACACCAAGGAGGGCGGCCTGGCTTCCGGCGTGCCCGGTGAGGTTGCCGGCCTGCTGTACCTGCTGGAGCACCACGGCACCATGAGCCGCGAAGAGGTCATGGAGCCTGCCATCCGCATCGCCAACGAAGGCTTCACTGTTTCTGCTTACTGCGCCAACGCCATTTCTGACGCTTACGAGAAGACTCAGAAGTTCCCCGAGATGTCGAAGGTTTACCTGGACGAGAACGGCCTGCCCTGGGAAGAGGGTTCTGTGATCACCAACCCCGATCTGGGCAAGGCTCTGCAACTGATCGCCGATCAGGGCGCCGATGTCTTCTACAAAGGCGAGATCGGCGAGGCCATGGTTGCTACCCTGGCTAAGTACGACGGCGTGATGACCATGGACGATCTGGCTGGCTACGAAGTGCACGAGCTGAAGCCTGTTACCGGTGATTACCGCGGCTACACCGTTATCTCCAGCCCCCCGCCCTCTTCCGGCGGCACTCACCTGATCGAGATCCTGAACATCCTGGAGAACTTTGACATGGCCAGCATGGAGGTCAACTCCGCTGAGTACGTGCATCTGTTCGCCGAGACCTTCAAGCTCGCTTTCGCCGACCGTGCCAAGTACATGGCCGACACCAACTTTGTCACCGTGCCTCTGGGCGGTCTGACCAGCCAGGCTTACGCGGACAAGCGCGCTCAGGACATCGACCTGAACGTTGCCATGGAGCAGGCTGCTCCCGACGATCCGAGCCCCTACGAGCACACCGACACCACCCACTTCTCCGTGGCTGACGTAGACGGCAACTGCGTTGCCATCACCAAGACCATCAACTACTACTTCGGCAGCGGCGTGATGGTTGACGGCTACGGCTTCATGATGAACAACCAGATGGACGACTTCTCCACCGATTCCGAGAGCGTCAACAAGATCGAGCCCGGTAAGAAGCCTCTGAGCTCTATGAGCCCCACCGTGGTTCTGAAGCCTGACGGATCTCCCTTCCTGGTTCTGGGCACCCCCGGCGGTTCCCGCATCTTCTCCGGCGTGGCCGAGGTTATCAGCCGCGTGATCGACAGCAAGATGGATCTGCACACTGCCATCAGCGTGCCCAAGATCTGGAACTGCAGCAACAAGAACAACCTGCAGTACGAAAATCCTCTGAAGGGTTACGAGCAGTACGCTCTGACCGATGAGACCATCGCCAAGCTGACCGAGATGGGCCATGGCGAACTGAAGACCGCCGCTTCCGGTGCCTTCCAGTGCATCATGTTCATGGACGACGGCACCCTGTACGGCACCGCCGATCCTCGTCAGGACGGCAAGGCTGTGGGCGTGAACTAATCGTCTGCACCGAGCGCTGACGCGTTCTAACTGAATCGAGACAAGGGCCTGCCCCGCATGGGGCAGGCCCTTGTTGGCGTTTTTGAGGGCGGCAAAGCCGTCCCCTGCCCTACCGCGTGCCGTTCCGCTTTTCCTCAAACTCCCGGCACAGCTGCTCCACCTGGCCGTGCAGCAGCCACAGGGCCGCCAGGTTGGGCAGCGCCAGCAGACCGTTGCACAGCTCGGCCGCCGTCCAGGCCCGGCGCAGGGGCAGGCAGGCCCCCGACAGCGCCGCAGCGCACCAGGCCAGCCGGTAGCCTCGGCACCCGCGCCCTTCGGTGAGAAAGCACAGGGCCGTCTCGCCGTAAAATTCCCACCCCAGCAGCGTGGAAAGCGCGAACAGCCCCAGGCTCAGGTCCACCGCCAGTGTACCCGCCGGGCCAAGCAGCTGCCCGAAGGCCCGGGCAGCCAGCCCCTCCGGCGTACCGGCCCGGCCCAGCACCCCTGAAACTGCCAGCACCAGCCCGGTGAGGGTGCACAGCACCATGGCGTCCAGAAACACCCCCGTCATGGCCACGTAGCCCTGCCGGGCCGGGTGATCGGTGCGGGCGGCGGCCGCCGCAATGCCGGCGCTGCCCAGCCCCGCCTCGTGGCTGAACACCCCGCAGGCAATGCCCCACCGGGCGGCGCGCTGCCAAGCGCCGGGGCGCACCGCGCCGGCCAGAATCTCCGCAAAGGCCCCCGGCAGCTGTGCCCTGCCCCGAAGCAGGGCGGCCCATGCCGCCGCCAGATACACCAGCCCCATCACCGGCACCAGCGCCCCGCACACGGCGCCCACCCGTTTGGCCCCGCCCGCCAGCACCGCCAGGCTGAGGGCGGCCAGCGCCAGCCCCGCCCACAGCGGCGGCAGCCCCCAGCGGCGCCGGGCAATCTCCGCCAGGGCGTTGGCCTGGGTCAGGCAGCCGATGCCGAAGGCCGCACAGAGGGCAAAGGCGGCCCACAGCACCGCCAGCACCCGGCCCAGGCGGCCGCCCACCCCCATTTGCAGCACGTTCATTGGCCCGCCCCCGCCCTGGGCCGTGCGCCAGCGGGAGGCCAGCGTACACTCAGCAAATTTTGTGGCCATGCCCGCCGCCGCGCTCAGCCACATCCAAGCCAGGGCCCCCGGCCCGCCCAGCACCATGGCGCTGGCCACCCCCACAATGGTGCCGGTGCCCACGGTGGCCGCAAGGCTGGTCATCAGCGCCTGAAAGGGGCTCAACCCGGTTCCGTTCGCGTTCCCCGGCCGCAGCGCCTGCCCCAACGCCCAGGGCAGCCTGCGCCAGGGCAGAAAGCGCAGCCGCACCGTGAGCATTCCCCCGGTCAGCAGCAGCGCCGCCAGCAGCCCCGGCCCCCATACGAGCCGGTCCAGCGTTTCGATCCATTGCCCCATGATGGCCCCTCCTCTGCATTTGGCCCGGTTGACGTACAGACGTTGTTCCACCTGTATTCCCGTTTCGGGGCGAATATGCCCGCACTCTGCGCACAAAAATGTTCCGCTGATTTGGTAGTTTTTTAAGATCTGTGTTATACTGAAAGAATATTCCAGCCGCTCCTACATTTGCAGACCGTTTTTTCGTCCGCAGCGGCCCAAAGGAGGAAATTCTTCATGAAACACACAGCCCATCACCGGCTGCTGATGATCCTTACTGTGTTTTCGCTGTTTTTTGGTGCGGGCAACCTGATCTTCCCGCCGTTTCTGGCGGCCCAGGCCGGGCAGAACACCTGGCCTGCCATGGCCGGGTTCTGTCTGACGGCCGTCGGGTTCCCGGTGCTGGGGGTCATGGCCGTCACCCGGGTAGGTGACCTGCACCGGCTGGCCGCCCGGGTACACCCCGCCTTTGCGGCGGTGTTTCCGCTGCTGATCTATCTGGCCATCGGGCCGGGGCTGGCCATTCCCCGCACCGCCAGCACCAGCTTTGAAATGGTGGCCCAGGCCACGCTGGAGGGCAGCACCCGCCTGCCCCTGTGGCAGCTGGCGTACAGCCTGGTGTTCTTTGCGGTGGCCGGGCTGATCGCCCTGAAGCCGGACGCCCTCACCCAGCGGCTGGGCAAGATGCTCTGCCCGCTGCTGCTGGCCCTCATCGGGGCGCTGTTTGTGGGCTGCCTGCTGGCCCCGCACCCCTACGGGGCCGCGGTCGAAGCCTATCAGACCCACCCTGTCATTCAGGGCTTCCTGGACGGCTACCAGACCATGGACGCCATTGCGGCACTGGTATTCGGCTCGGTCATCGCCCTGAACCTGCGCGCCCTGGGCCTGACCGAGGCCCGCGTCATCCGCACCGAGGCCGCGCTGGACGGGGTGGGCGCAGGTGTGCTGCTGGGGGTCGTCTATCTATGCCTGGCCCACATCGGCGGCGTGAGCGGCGGGGCCTGGCCCGGGGCCAAAAACGGCGCACAGGTGCTCAGCCAGCTGGCGGGCAGCGTGTACGGCCGGGGCGGCATGGCCCTGCTGGCCGCCATTTTTATGGTGGCCTGCCTGAACACCTGCGTGGGGCTGCTTTCCAGCTGCGCCAGCTACTTTCACCAGCGGCTGCCCAAAGTTTCTTACCCGGCCTGGGTGGCCCTGTTCGCGCTCATCAGCGTGGGCATCTCCAACGTGGGGCTGAACCAGATTCTGGCCCTGTCGGTGCCGGTGCTGAACCTGCTGTACCCCATCGTGCTGGTGCTGATTCTGCTGGCCTACCTGCCAAAGACGGAAACCCTGCCCCTGCTGTACCCCATTGCGGGCTGGGGCACGCTGGCGGCCAGCGCGGCGCTGCTGGCGGCCAAGGCCGGGGTGCTGCCCGCCGCCCTCACCGATGGGCTGCAGGCCCTTCCCCTGTATGCACAGGGCCTAGGCTGGCTGTGCCCCTGCCTGGTGTTCCTGGCGCTGGGGGCCGGGCTGAGCCTTTTGAAACAGTGGGCTTGAGTTTTCCACGTTTTCCCGGGAAATTGTTGAAAAGGTCGCCCATTCAAAGCGCTTTTTGCAAACGTACCAGCGGCAAGCGCCCTGTGCGGTCGCCCGGGCCTTTTCCCTTTCGCATCCACTCCCACAAGTCAGGAGGTTTTCATGCAGATCACCTATCTTCACCACTCCGGCTTCTGCGTCCAGCTGCCGGAGCACACCCTCATCTTTGACTGGGTTGAGGGGCAGCTGCCCAAACTGGACCCCGCCAAGCCGGTGGTGGCCTTTGTGAGCCACTTCCACGCCGACCACTTCACCTTTGACCTGTTCCGGCGGCTGGCCGCCTATCCACAGGTTCACTATGTGCTTGGGTGGGACATTCGGCGCCAGTTCTCCCGCCGGTTCTTTGCGGCCCGTGGGGTGGAGCAGGAGCTGTACTCCCGCATTCACTTCGTAAAGGGCGGCGAAACGCTGGCGGTGGCGGGCCTGACGGTGGAGACCCTCACCAGCACCGACAGCGGCGTGGCCTTTCTTGTGTCGGACGGCTCACACAGCCTGTACCACGCGGGCGACCTGAACTGGTGGCTCTGGGCCGGGGAAGACGCCGCCTTCAACCGGCAGATGACCCACGACTTTTTGGCCCAGGTGGCCCTCATTGAGGGCCGCCGATTTGATGCGGCCTTCCTGCCGCTGGACCCCCGGCAGGAGGCCGACTACGCCGAGGGCTTCGACCACTTTATGCGCCACACCGACACCGCCCAGGCCTGGCCCATGCACTTCTGGGAGGATTTCTCGGTGTTTCAGCGCCTGGCCGACGACCCCCGCAGCGCCCCTTACCGGGCAAAGGTGGCCAAGGCCGAATGGTATCGGCGATAAGCCCCCGAAAACCAAACAAACCGAAAAACGGCAGCGCCCTCGTTCGGCGCTGCCGTTCTGTTTTTGTTCCGGTTATGGTTTGGGCTGTGTTTCGCGGCGGCTGACGCCGGGCGCTGCACTTGTGTTTAGAAGCTGTGCCGCTGCATTGATCCGCGCTGCACGGCAGCTGCATCTTCCTATATAATAAGTACCGATACACGCCTGCAAATGCGGCTGCGTATCAATGCGGTGCGTTACAGAAACAAATGCTCCGCCACCCGCATCTGGCCGAAGCAGTCGATGCAGTACACGGTCACCCGGTCCTCCAGCCCGGCCGGCAGGCACACCCGCCCGTCTCGAAGGGCGGCATCAAAGTGGAACTGCTTGTGGGCGGTGGTGGCATACACGGTATCCTCCGGGCAGGTGTAGGTCAGCGTATAGGGGCTGCCTGCGTCCGGCATGGGGCAGGGCTTACCGCCGTGGGTCAGCAGCCACAGGCTGTCTCCGGGCAGATCCGGCGCGGTGGGCAGCTCGCAGGCCACCGCCGTCATCTGGCAGCCAATGCGCTGCGGGGCCGATTTTCCGCCCCGCCGGTCCTTGTGGCACAGCACCAGGCAGCGGCCGTCCCAGGCGCGCAGAAAGTCCGCCAAGGGCACCTGCGTCTCGGCGGCGCGGTCATCCGGGGCCGCCGGGTCGTTCAGCAGCACCAGCACCCCGCCGTCCAGCCCCGGGGCAAAGCCCCGTACCGCCACCCGGTGGGTGGCCTCCTCCGGCTGGGCGCAGGGGCCTTGCGGGGGCGCTTCTGGAACCCGTTCTGCGGGCGCCGCCGGGGGTGTCTCCGGCGCGGCTGCCGGCTGGGGCTGTGCGGCCGATTCCGTTTCGGGCGCGGCTGCCGCGGGCCGGGCCTCCGGCTCGGCGGGTTCCTGGGCGGGCGCGGCCTCTGTCTCCGGCCTCGGCGGGTCGGGCAAGGGCAAAACGCCCGGCTTTACCGCCGCCATCACCCCATTGCCCGCGCGGATCTCCTCCCGCAGGCCGGGCAGGTCCAGCCAGCACTGCCAGCTGGAAAAGCCCAGCCCGCCGGCGGCCGCCGCCAGAAAGGCCAGGTTTTCGCAGCCGGGCCCTTCATGGTCAAAGCACATATGGGCCAGCTCTTCGGGCAGCACGTCCTGCCCCCAGCGGTTCATCAGCCCGGCCATGCAGGCAGGCCCGGCCATTCCGGGGCCAAAGGCCGGGTCCCGCCGGGCAAGGCTGTACGCCGGCACGCGCAGCTCCCGGAACAGCGGGCGGCTCCGGCTGGGCTGCGGCTTCACCGGGCGGGCGCTGACGGCCAGCAGCCGCAGCGTGGGGCTTACCTTTTCATCCTCGGTGTACAAAAAGGCCCGCACCTGCACCGCCGCGCCCGGCTGATTGGGAAGCATCATCTGGTCGCCCTGCACATAGGGCTCTTCGCCGGGCTGGCGGAAGGTGCCATGCCGCAGCAGCCAGGGGCTCCAGCGGCCGAAGCTGCACCAGGCGCGCCAGGTGCCCTGCACCAGCACTCGGGCCTGCACCTCCACCACGGTACCCTTGGGCACATCGGCGTTCCAGCTCACCGAAAGCCGGTCAAAGGCGGGCAGGCGAAGCACCGGGCCGGTGTAGCAGCCGTACAGCAAATGCCGCCCTCCCGCCTGATCCAGCGCCACACCGCCGCCGTCCAGGGTCACGTTGTCCAGCTCGCCCCGGGCAAGCTCTTCGGTTCCCTGTATGACCCGTGTTTGTTCCATGGTGCTCTCCTCCCGGTCCTGTTACTTTTCTTTTCTATTGTATCGGGTTTGCCGGGGCTTTACAATCCCCGCCGCCGGGGTTTTCTTTACGCACATGGCCGGAATGTGGTACAATAAGGTTCCATGGGCCGCCCGCTTTTCGGCGGCCTGAATTTTGTATGTTCGGGGGTGGCCGCCGCTCGGATGAACGCCTTCCTCGCCCAGGCAAAGGCACGGGGGAAGCGGGGGCTGCCCTCACCTGCAAGGCACACCTGGTGCATTATTACGAGCGCTTCGGCTGCCGACGAGGGCATTTCCGCCAGCGTGCACGGCGGTGCCGTCCGGTACGATATGGTGCTTCGGTTCTGAGGCAGCACCGCGCAATTCCCGCCGGACGGCTTGCGCGGTATTGCCCTGAACCGCCCACCCCAACCTTTTTACGGAGGCCCAGCTTATGAAACGACTTGTCATCGGCATTCTTGCCCATGTGGACGCGGGCAAAACCACCCTTTCCGAGGGGCTTCTGTACCGTTGCGGGGCCCTGCGCCGCCTGGGCCGCGTGGACCACGGCGACGCCTTTCTGGACACAGACGCCCAAGAGCGGGCCCGGGGCATCACCATCTTCTCCAAGCAGGCCCTGCTGGAGGTGCCCGGCCTTTCGGTAACGCTGCTGGACACCCCCGGCCACGTGGATTTTTCCGCCGAGGCCGAGCGCACCCTTCAGGTGCTGGATTGCGCCATTCTGGTGGTCAGCGGCAGCGAGGGCCTGCAGGGCCACACCCTGACTTTGTGGAAGTTGCTGGCCCGGTACAGGGTGCCAGTGCTGCTGTTCGTGAACAAGATGGACCTGCCCGGCCCCGGCCGTGCCGCCCTGATGGAGCAGCTGAAGGCCCGCCTTGCCCCCGGCTGCACCGACTTTGGCCAGCCCGAGGCCGCCCGCAATGAAGAGCTGGCCCTGTGCGGCGAGGACCTGATGGAGGAATTTCTGGAGGCCGGCTGCCTTTCGGACGATGCCATTGCCGCCGGGGTGGCCGCACGGCGGGTGTTCCCCTGCTTCTTCGGCTCGGCCCTGAAGCTGGAAGGGCTGGACGAGCTGCTGGCCGCCCTGCCCCGCTTTGTGCAGGCCCCCGCCTACGGGCAGCATTTTTCCGCCGCAGTGTACAAGGTGGCCCGGGACCCCAAGGGGGAGCGGCTGACCTTTTTGAAGATCACCGGCGGGGCGCTGGAAGCCCGCGCCCCGCTCAGCGGCCAGGGCGACCCGGCCCAGGGCGGCGAGCCCTGGCAGGAGAAGGTCAGCCAGATCCGGCTGTACTCCGGTGCAAAGTTCACCGCGGTGGAGCGGGCCGAGGCCGGGCAGGTGTGCGCCGTGACCGGCCTGACCCACACCTGGCCCGGCGAGGGGCTGGGCCTGCGGCCGGACGCCCCCACCCCCGTGCTGGAACCGGCCATGACCTACCAGGTGCTGCTGGACGACGGGCAGGACCCCCACGAGGCCCTGCAGAAGCTGCGCCAGCTGGCCGAGGAGGACCCCCAGCTGCACATCAGCTGGGACGAGGAGACCCGGCAGATCCGCCTGCAGCCCATGGGGCCGGTGCAGCTGGATGTGCTGCGCCGCCTGGCCGCCGACCGGTTTGGCCTGGCGGTGGCCTTCGGCTCCGGCGCAATCCTGTACAAAGAGACCATCGCCGCCCCGGTGGAGGGCGTGGGGCACTTTGAGCCTCTGCGCCACTATGCTGAGGTGCATCTGCTGCTGGAGCCTGCCCCCCGGGGCAGCGGGCTGACCTTTGCCGCCGCCTGCCCCGAGGACGAGTTGGACAAAAACTGGCAGCGGCTCATCCTCACCCATCTGGCGGAAAAGCAGCACCGGGGCGTGCTCATCGGCGCACCCATCACCGACCTGCGCATCACCCTGATGAGCGGCAAGGCCCACCTGAAGCACACCGAGGGCGGCGATTTCCGCCAGGCAACCTACCGGGCGGTGCGCCAGGGCCTGATGAGCGCCGAGAGCGTTCTTTTGGAGCCCTGGTACCGGGTGGAGCTGGACCTGCCCGAGGAGAACCTGGGCCGCGCCATGGCCGACCTGCAGCGCATGGGCGGCAGCTTTGCCCCGCCGCGGAATGATGGCCGGCGGGCGGCCCTCACGGCCGAGGTGCCCGCCGCCGCCCTGGGCGATTATGCCGACGAAGTGCGCGCCTACACCCGCGGCCAAGGGCAGTTTTCGGCCCTGCCCCTGGGCTACCGCCCCTGCCAGAACCCCCAGGCGGTAATCGAGGCCAGCGGCTACGACCCGGAACGGGACACCGAGAACCCCGCCGGTTCGGTGTTCTGCGGGCACGGGGCAGGCTACCATGTGCCTTGGAACGAGGTGCCCCTGCACATGCATCTGCCCAGCATTCTGGCCCCCAAAGAGGAGGCCGGCCCGGCCGCCCCTGTGCGCCGCACCGGCACCCCCTACACCGGCACGCTGGAACAGGACGCGGAGCTTCAGCGCATTTTTGAGCGCACCTATGGCCCCGTGCGCCGCCCGGCCTTTGCCGCGCCCCTGCGCGCAGCGCCCCAAAAAGCCAGCGCCCCCGCCGAGGCTGTGACCGAATATCTGCTGGTGGACGGCTACAACCTGATTTTTGCCTGGCCGGAGCTGAAAAAGCTGGCGGCCCAGAATCTGGACGCGGCCCGGCAGGCCCTCACCGACCTTTTGTGCAATTACCGCGGCTTTCACCCCTGCGAGGTGATTCTAGTGTTTGACGCTTACAAGGTGCCCGGCGGCCGGGGCGAGGTGAGCCGGTATCACAACATCACGGTGGTGTACACCAAAGAGGCCGAAACCGCCGATATGTACATTGAAAAGGCCACCTACAAGCTGGAAAAAGCCCGCAAGGTGCGGGTGGCCACCTCGGACGGCGCCGAACAACTTATCATTCTGGGCCATGGGGCCCTGCGGGTGAGCGCCCGTGCCTTCCGGGAAGAAATCGAGCTGGCCAACCGCCGCATTGCAGACCTGATTGCCGAAAACAACCTGAAAAGCGAGAGCGCCTTTCCCTCTTCCGGCAAAAAAGGCAGCCAATAAACGAAAACGCCCTGGATTTTTAAAAAAATTCAAACTTTTTTCAAAAATCCGATTGACAAACCAGGCCATTCCGCTTATAATATAACTCGCACCTGATTCATAACAGTTGCGAAGTTGATATGGCGGTATAGCTCAGTTGGCTAGAGCATTCGGTTCATACCCGAAGTGTCACCGGTTCAAATCCAGTTACCGCTACCAGGATACAGAGTTTCGCTAAGATACTTGGGGGCGTCCGCAATAGTGGACGAAGAAAAGCTTGCTGTTTTAGCGAAACTCTGTACTTTTTGGCCCGATGGTCAAGCGGTCAAGACATCGCCCTTTCACGGCGGTAACCCGGGTTCGATTCCCGGTCGGGTCACCAAAAAGCGCTGCACGTTCGTGCGGCGCTTTTCTTGTTTGCCTTGGCGGCTTCTTTTGCCAAAAAAACACCCTTGACCTTTGCAGACAAACCCGCTATAATACGTCTTGTTTGCTCGGAGGGCAAATCATTCGTTGGAAATGATGGGCTGGATAAGGCACAGGCTGAAATGCCTGTACTTATCCAGCCCTTTTTGCGTTTTTGGGGCAAGCCCGCCCTGCGCCCCGCGGCGCAGGCCGCACATCCAAAAGCATGGAGGCAATTCTATGAATTTCCTGACGGACAGCATTCGGCCCATCTACTTCAAATACCTCACCGCCGCCTTCGGCAGCGCCCTGATCTCGTCCATCTACGGCGTGGTGGACGCGGCCATGGTGGGCCAGTACCAGGGCCCTGCCGGCACGGCCGCGCTGGCGGTGGTGGCGCCGGTGTGGAACATCATTTACGCCTGGGCCTGCTCACCGGCATCGGCGGCAGCGTGCTGTTCAGCCCCCTTGGCTCTCCCTCTGGGAGAGCTGTCACCGAAGGTGACTGAGAGGGGCTTGCAGGCGTTTTTGAATGGTGATATCAATTTGTGTGCACACGCCGCGAAAATCCATATCAACATCTCGGTTGGAGAAACGCAGGACCTCCAATCCAAGCACTGTCAAAAATGCGGAACGCTCAGAATCATAGGCCATCCCCTGAGGCTCATAGTGTTGAGAACCGTCCAATTCAATAACTAACTTGGCAGAAGCACAATAAAAGTCTACGATAAATCTCCCGATGATTCGCTGTTTATAAATCTTCACCGGATATTTGCGGAGGAAAAGATACCATAGCTTTCGTTCGTGGGGTGTCATCTCACTGCGTAACCGCCGGGCGTTTTCCAGTTGACTGTTGTCCTTTGGTATGGTCATGTTTTTCCCTCTCAGTCGGCTGCGCCGACAGCTCTCCCAAAGGGAGAGCCAAGTTCCGCGTGTAATGCACTACACCGAACGGTGTATAGAAGTGCGCCCTTGTTATCTGTTCTACAAACTGGAAGTTGTTTATCCAAAATGAAATGGAATAACCATATCAAGTAAAACTGCAAGAACTATACTAATCGTTCCCATTAGCGCAGAACTCCTCAATGTGTCTCTCCTCAAAACAATAAGTCCAATAATAAAGACTATCACTTCCAAAACAGATTTTGCATTAAAATACCAGCATCCATATACAAAGCACATATTGAACAATACTGCCAAAATCAGCGCCGATAGTATAAGTGCCAGTTTGCTTTTCCCCCTTGCATACCAGCAGGCAAAAGACAATAATGGAGAAACAGCTGTAAATCCAAACCAAATCACCGCATAACTTCTTGGAAAAAATCCTGCAATATAGTTTGAATACAAATAGTAACTTGCAACCATACCAATAAAGAATGCAAAAACATTAATGCTTGCTCTTATTGCAGAATTGCTATAAATAGAAATACACAGTGCAATCAATACCCAGATTGCAAAACGTCCAAGGAAATTATGAACATCTAATGCTCCATCTATTGCCATAAGCACACTGGGAAGTTCAGCTTGACGAAAATCCAAAAATTTTGAAAAAGTCCCCAAAGCTATTCCAAGGAACAATACAGCTATAGTATTTATAATTTTTCTATTATTAGATATTGGTTTTTCTGCATTCCTGATATCATTCAAAAACTTTATCATAATTACCCTCACAAATTCCGATTTGCAGGTCTATTCGGCTCCATATTATCATATGGCCGGATCAACTACAAGAACAGCCACAGCAGTGCAAGCTGCTGTGGCTGTTCGCTGCCTTACGAACACCGCCCTTTTGCCGCGCTGTTCCTGTTTTTTATCGGTGACTTCTCACTTATTTTCAATGCTGCCGATGTGGTTCAGCTGAATGGACAGCGTGCCGTCCGGGTTGTTCAAAAACTGGATGTACTCGGGGTTTTCAAAGTACTCGGCGGGCACGGTCAGCTCAATGCCCGTGTCGGTTTTAATTTTATGGGTGCGGGCGGTTTTGGCCGCGTAGGTGGGCTCCACCTTCACCTGGGCGGGCAGGCCGGCCTGGCGCACCCGCTCCTCAAACTCCTTCAGCACCGGCTCCGGGTCCTCCAGCTCGCCGAATACCTCCCGGGCCGCCTCCAGCGGGGCGAAGGTTTCCTCGGTCTGCCCCTGCTGAGCCAGGCTTGCCTTCACCCGGGTGGCGGCCTGCACAGCCTGCACCGGGTCGGCCCCCTGCTCGGCGGCCAGCTCCACGGCGATCTGCTGCACGGCCTTCACGGTCTCGCGGGTGCTGGGGGCGGCGTCGCATTGCAGCACCGCCTGGCGCAGAAGCTCAAAGTCCTGGTTGTTGCTGCGGCGGCGCTTTTCGGCAAAGCGCACCTCAAAGCTGAAGGGGTCCGCCACAGCCCAGCTGTCCAGCTTCTGGCCGGGGCCGGGCAGAATGGCCTGGTGGCGCAGCAGCTGGTTGCTCAGCGCCCCGTCCTCGGTGAGGGCCTGGTGGGTGTAGGCACTCTTGTGGCCCAGCAGCATCAGGGCAATGAGGCTTCGCCCGTCCTGGTTGAACTGGGCCAACACCAGGTCGGCCCCTTCGGCCTTGTCCAGCTGGCGGAAGGACTCATAGCAGGCCGAACCAACCACCCCGGCAAACTCCACAAAGGGGATCTCCCCGATGTTGTACCGCTGCATGGTGGCGGCAAAACCGCTGTCGTTCCAGAATTGGCCCTCGCGGCCCGCCGGGTCCGTCAGAATGCGGCCCATGTGCTTTTCCAAAAAACCCCGGGTCTCCGGGTCGTTCAGGTCCATCTCCTTCTGGCTGATCACACACAGGTCGCTGGTGCCGTCCATAATCTGCAGCACTGCCTTTTCCACCGTCAACATGGTTTTGGTCCTCCCTTTCCTGCCCTCCGGGCGCAACGCCTATTCTAGCACGCCCGGCCTGCCCCGGCAAGCGCGGGGCAGCACTTCTGCCATAAAAAATGCGGGGTGCTGCGCCCTTCGGCGGCCCCCCGCATTTTATCACTCCCGGATGATCCGGCCGTCCTTATCCCGGCGGCCCACCTCGCCCAGGGAAGCCTGGCCGTACCGGCTGTACGTTCCGTAAGCGCCGTAGCGCCCGCCGTAGCCGCCATAGGCCCCGTAGCGCCCGTAGCCGTAGCGGGCGTAGCCATAACCGTAGCTGTGGCCGTGGCCGGGCCGGTCGCCGTTGAACAGATACCCCAGCAGGTGCACGCCGCTCTCGCTCAGCACCTCCAGCCCGTCCCGCACCTGGCGCAGCTTGGTGGCGTCATACCGCACCACATACAGGGCTGCATCGGCGCTGCGGGCCAGAACCGCCGCATCCGCCAGCACCCCCGCCGGGGCGGTGTCCAGAATCACCACGTCCGCCGCCTCCCGCAGTTTGGCGATCAGTTCTTCCATGCGGGCGGTGCACAGCAGCGGCTCAGCCTCCTTGCTGCCGTGCAGCACCAGCAGGCTGCCCGGCTGGGCGGCCTGCACCGGCTGCAAAGCCTCTTTGACCGCGGCCCGGCCCTCCAGCACGTCCGCCAGCGCAGGCCCGACCGGGGCGGTGCCCAGCACCCGGCCCACACCGCTGCCGCGGGGGTCGCAGTCCACCAAAATCACCCGCTTGCCCTGCTGCGCCATGGAGACTGCCAGGTTCACCGCCACGGTGGTTTTGCCCTCGCCCGCAAGCGAGCTGGTGACCAACAGCACCCGCTGGCCGCCCTCTTCCAGCGCGGCCATGATTTTAATGCAGGCCTTGCGCAGGGCTTCCAGATAGCCCTGGGGCACGCTGCGGCTGTTCAGCAGGCAGATCTCCTGCCGGGGGACGCTTTTTTTGCGCCGCTTTTTGGGCACCAGCGGCAGGCTGCCGCAGTCGGTCAGGTTCAGGGCCTCCTTCAGCTCCCGGCGGGACTTCACCGTGCGCCGGGTGAGCACGTACACCGCCATCAAGGCCACGCCCAGGGCCGCGCCTTTCAGCGCGCCCTGCCGGGCCGAACCGCGCACCGCATAGGCCTTGCCGGTGTCGCCGGGCACGCCGGTCTCGTCCAGCACGTCCAGATTGGTGGGGCCAAGCACGATCTCCGCCACCTGGGGGTAGGTCTCCAGCACCACCTGCAGCTCGTCGTACACGGCCTGGGCGTCCAGCCCGGTGACCGAGATGGTCAGCAGGTTCATACCGTCCTCGGCTGCAACCGAAATGCTGCCGGGCAGGTTGTCCACCTCCATGGCCTGGGCCACTGTGTCCTGCAGCAGGCCGCTGGTCATGATGTAGGGAAAGATCTGGGCCATCTGCTGGGCCGTCTGGTTGTTGATGTAGTCGGCATCCTCGCTGGCGGCTGAGGTGACCGCCGCCGTGGCCGAGGCCACATACCGGGGCTGGTAGCCCCGGCTGACGGTCAGCCAGTTTTTGGCGGCAAACAGCACCGCCAGCAGCACCACCAGCCACCACAGCTTTTTCACGCCCTGCATTCCGTCCTGCACCAGGCCGCTCAGGTCGATTTTTTCCAGCTGGTCCTCCCGGCTTTTGGAATAACCCGCCATGGTATTCACCCCCTCGCGTCTCCGCGCTCATGCCGGCCGTACCCGGCCCGGCCTGCGCCGGGCAGCTGTTCCAGCAGGCGGTCAAAGCTCATCTCGCCGTTCAGCACCACGCCCAGCACATTGGCGCGGTTGTCGGCAAAGTCGTCCAGCACCTCGTTGATGTCCTCGGCCAGCATGTAGTTCTGGCGGGCCGTCAGAAGCACCCCGTCCGCATACTGGCTGAACACCTGCGCGTCGCCGATGAGGCCCACAGGCGGGGTATCAATGAGGATAAAGTCCACCAGCTGGCGGCATTGCTCCAGCAGATGGGGCAGCCGCTGCGAGCGCAGCAGCTCGGTGGACGAGGAATAGCAGCCCCGCCCGCCCAAAAAGAACAGCCGCGGCCGGTTGGTGGGCAGAATCACGTCGGTGGGCGTGCCGCTGCCCTTGAGGTATTCGCCCAGTTCGTTTTTCTCCTGCACGTCCACCCCGAGAATCAGAAACTGCGCCGGGCGGCGGATGTCGCCGTCCACCAGCAGCACCCGCTTGCCCCGGGCCGCCAGCGTGATGGCCAGGTTGGCCGCCAGCGTGGACTTGCCCTCGTTTTCGCTGACGCTGGTAATCACCAGCACCTTGCCGCCGCTGCGGCCCAGGCGGTATTCCACCCGGGCGGCCAGGCGTTTGTAGTCCTCGGCAAAACGCTGGCTGGCCAGGGGGCTGTCCGCCAGAAGGGCGGCCTTGCTGTGGTGCAGCAGCTCCCGCGGGGTTTTGTATTTGCGCTCATACCCGATGGCCCCCAGACTGCGGGCGTCCAGCTTCTTTTCAATGTCGCTCTCCCGCTTCAGGGCGCTGCACCAGTAGGAAAGCGCCAGCACCGCCGCGCAGCACAGGCCCGCCCCGGCGGCAAAGCCCTTTTTGGCGGCCGCGCCCCGGTTTAAGGGGTTGTCCGGCGCAAGGGGCACTTCCGGCTCCTCCAGCAGGGTCATCACGGTGCGGCCCACGGTGTAGTAGGCCACCTCGGAATAGTGGTCCATCACCGCGCGGATCACGTCCGTCACCTGCCGGGGCGACGCGCCGGTCACCGACAGTTCCAGCAGATTGGTGTTGTCAATCACCCGGGCGCTGATCTGGGCGTCCAGCTCTTCGTCCCCCAGCGTTTCCTGAATGGTGCGGGTCATCAGGCTGCTTTGCAGGATTTTGCTGAAGGTCTGGGCCATCTGATTGGCGGCCGAGAGGTTGCTGAAGGCGTTTGCCCCCTGTTTGGAGGCCACGGCGTAGGTGGCCCGGGCGGTGTAGCGGGGGATGTAGCGCGTCCCGGCCGCCACCGTGGCCAGCATCAGGCCGGCCAGCCCCGCCAGCAGAATGACCCACCAGTTCATCACCAGATCCTGCAGCAGGGTAAACGGCTCCGGGCGCTCGCCCCACAGCGGTTCGCTGTTTGTCTCCTTCATCGGCTCATTCCTCCACAACCACATACAGTTTTGTTTCGGCCTCCACCGTCTGGGCGGCGGCGCCCGTGCCGCTCAGGTAGCGGTAGCCCACCTGCACGGTGTACAGGCCGGGGGTGGTGTAGTCCGGCTCGCCGGTCACCGTCACGCTCTGGCGCAGCTTGGCCAGCACCTGGGCCGAATCCGGCGCTTCGCCCGAGGCCACCAGGGCACTAGGGTACGAGGCCACGCCGTTGAAGGGCTTGGTCAGGTCGTACTGGGTGCCGCTCTGCTCCACCCCGATCACATCCCCCAGAATGTCCGCCGGCTGGCCCTTTGGGGTGTACAGAATGTACTCATCCAGCAGCGGGTAGGCCCGAAGCCGCTCGGCGGAATCGGCGCTGTCCACCACATCGGCGGGCAGGGCCAGGCTGCGGGTGTCGCCCGCGCTGTTGCTCACCTGCAGGGTGTAGGTGTGGGTGCCGATCTCCCGGGAGTACAGCCCGTCCTCCGCGCTGTACTTCACCTGGGCCGTCAGGTCGCCCTCCAGGCAGTCCTCCGCGGCGGTCAGTACGGTCAGGCCGTCGCTGCCGGTCTGGCTGCCGCTGGCAAAGCGCAGGGCCTGCCGCAGGTAGATGCGGGGCGGGGTGTAATCGGTGTAGGTCAGGGTGCGCTGGGTCTGGCCCGGCTGGCCCGCCGCGTCAAACACCACGTAGTTCACGGTGCGCTGCCGCTGGGCGTTGAACCGGGAGAGCGACGCCACCCGGATCTCCCCGGTCAAATCGCCGTCCCGGTCGTCCCAGGCGGTCAGGCCCTGAAGCAGGGCGTCGCTGCCGTCCTCCACGCTCACGGTCAGCTCATCGGTCTCACAGGTGATGACCGGGGGCGTGGTGTCCAGCAGCAGCTTCTGGTGCACCGTGTACCCGGCAAAGAGCACCGCCGACAGTACAAACACCGCCAAAACGCTCAATCGTAACTTTCCCATTGCCTGTCCTCCTTGTATGGCTGCCGAGGCGGCAGTGCCTGCCCGCGGCAGATGGCCCCCGGCCCGATCTCGAATAAAAAGCGGGCATCCGCCTGCCCAAGCCGTTCGGCCACGGCCTCATAGGCCTCGGCCAGCCAGGGGGTGCGCCGGTCGGGGCGGTGGGCGTCGCTGGCCACGGCGGCCGCCATGCGCCGGCGCACCAGCTGCCAGGCCGTGTTTTGGGCCTGCGGCCCGAAGCGGCCCAAAAGGCTGCCCTTGTTCACCTGCAGCAGGCAGCCCGCCGCCTGCCACCGGGCGGCAACGGCCGGGCTTTGCTGTACAAATTCATACCGCTCCGGGTGGGCCACCACCGGCGTCAACCCAAGGGCCTGTACCTCGCCCAGCATCCGGGCGGCAAAGGCCGGGTCCTCACCGAAATCAAACTCCATCAGCAGATAGCGGCTGCCGTTCAGCGGCACCACCAGCCCCTCCTCGATCAGCCGGGGCAGGTCGGCGGTGCAGTACACCTCCATGCCCGGCCACAGCCGAAGGGGGATGCCCTCCTCCTCAATGGCCCGCGCGGCGGCCTCAAAGGCGTCCTGATAGGCCCCGTTGTAGTAGTTCTCGTACAGGTACGGCAGGTTGCAGTGGGGCGTGGCGATCAGGTCGGTGGTGCCGCTGCGCACCGCCAGGTCCGCCATGGCCAGGGTGTCGTACAAATCCCGCGCGCCGTCGTCCAGCCCCGGCAGAATGTGCGTGTGCAGGTCGGTCAAGGCGGCCCCTCCTTTCGTTTGAAGGCCCCATACAGGGCGCTCAAGGCCCCGCGCAGCGGGCCGAGATGCGGCCAGACGCGGGCAAAAAATTCCCACCAGAAGCTGCCGGGACTGAGCCAGCGGCCCTTGCGCCGGGCCTTGATGGCCAGCGCCCGCACCGCCTGCGGCGGCACCGGGCCTTCCGCCTGCTGCTGGCCGTCGCCCATAAAGTACAGCCCCTCGGGCGCGGTGCGGCACACCCGGTGCAGCACGTACTGGCCGCTTGGCCGTTCAAACAGGGCCACATCGCCCGGTTTCAGCGGCCGTTCCGGCGCAGCCAGCAGCACCGCGTCCCGCCCGTGGATGAGAAACGGGGCCATGCTGCTGCCCCACACGGCCAAGCTCACCGGCCGCCCGGGGCGCATCTGCGCCAAAAGCAGGTTTACATACTGGCGGGTATCCAACCGGGGCATGGGGTGTTCTCCTTTCCGTACCGGGTCATTCCTCCCGGGCCAGCGCCCGGACCTCTTCTGCGCTCAGCAGGCGAAGCTGCCCGCCCTTGATCTGATACACCCGCTGGCACAGCTCCAGTACGCTGGGCCGGTGGGTGGAGACGATGCAGGTGCGCCCCGGCCCGCTGCGCACAATGCCCTGAAGCACCCGGCGCTCGGTCTGCACATCCAGGGCACTGGTGGCCTCGTCCAGCAGCAGCACCGGCGCGCGGCGCAGCAGCGCCCGGGCAATGGCCACCCGCTGGGCCTGCCCCTCGCTCAGGCCGCGGCCCCGCTCGCCCAAGGGGGCGTTCAGGCCGCCCATGCGGGCCACAAACTCTGCGGCGCAGGCGGTATCCAGCGCGGCCAGCAGGGCCTCATCGTCGGCGGTTTCATCGGCAAGGCGCAGGTTTTCCGCCACGGTGCCCGAAAGCAGGGTGTTGCCCTGGGGCACCAGCGAAAACAGCCGCCGGGTGTCGGCGGTCACCGGGGTCTCCTCGCCGTTTTGGGCCACCAGCACCGCCTGCCCCTGCCCCGGCTGCACCAGCCCAAGCAGCAGGCGAAGCAGCGTGGTTTTGCCCTCGCCGCTGGGGCCGACCAGCGCCACGATCTCCCCCGGGCGGGCGGCAAAGTTCACCTGCCGCACCACCGGCCGGGCTTCGGTGTAGCCAAAGTCCACATTCCGCAGCTCCACGGCCAGCCCGCTCGCGGCCAGCGCCTCCAGCCGGGCCGCGGCGGCGGGGTCGTGCCGCTCCTTGGGCAGCTGCACGATCTGCCGCACCCGGTGGGCCGAAACCGCGCTGTTCAGCATGCCGGGCAGAATGCCCACCAGCGAGTTGAAGTTGCTGCTCAGCGCGCTGCGCTGCTGCAAAAACAGGGTCATGGTGCCGTAGGTGATGGCATCCGTCCACAGGCGGAACAGGCAGTACCCGAAGGCCGCCAGCGACACCAGCGTGCTGAGCAGCGAGGTGGCGATGCCGGTTTTGATGCTGAACAGATTGTAGTCCAGATTGTACTCTTTGTATTTTTCCTGCCAGCCTGCCAGCTTTTTGCGGTAGAGTTCCGCCGCGCCGAAGCCCTTGATGGTGTCAAAGTTGTAGAAGGTCTCCGTTTCAAAGCTCATCATGCCACTGTTCAGCTCCAGCACCCGGCGGCGGTACTCCCGGGTTCGGCGCACCAGATACCGGCTGGCCAGCAGCAGAAAGGGCGCACTGGCCAGCGCCAGCAGCGCCATGGTCACATCGTAATACAGCAGCACGCAGAAGGTGGCCGCAAAGGTGTACAGGTTGATCACCAGCCCCGGCAGCCAGTTCACGGCGTTGCTGGCCACGGTGTTCACGTCGCTGTTGAAGCGGTTCAGCAGGTCGCCGTTTTCGTACTCGCTCAGCGCCTGCCACTGGGCGTCCAGAATGCGGGCGAAGATGTCGGCCTGAATGTCGTTGTTCACCCGGATGCTGATCTTGGCGGAAAGGCGGCTGACCAGGCTGGAAAACACCAGGCTGAACACCGTGCTGCCCACCATGGCCCCGGCCAGCAGGCCCAGCTGGCCAAAGCGCTTGTTCACCACAATGTCCACCAGATATTTGCTGACCACCGAGGCCCCCAGCCCCAGCGTGGAGCTGAACAGCCCCAGCACCAGATAGAACAGAATGGCCCCCTTGTAGCGGCGGCTGTAACTGAAGATCCACTTCCAGTCCTCAAAAAATTCTCGCAGCGTGCCGTCGTCCAGCTTGTCCAGAACGGTCTGCACCGCGCGGGACTTCAACAGGCGGTTCAGCCCGGTGTACGGGGTGTCAGGGGTTGGGCGTTTCATGGCACGCACCCCCTTCCTCCGCCAGGGCCGCGGCCAGGCAGTCCACGGCGTTTTGTGAGATGGTGCAGCCCAGCCGCCACACCGGCACGCTGCGGCACAGCTGCTCCAGCAGGTCCGCCGCCTGGGCGCAGGCCGTGGGGTTCCACCGGTTGACGGTAACCTGCCCGTACAGCGCCGCAAAGGCCGCCGCCGGGCGCAGGCGCCGGGCAAAATTCTCCGTTTCCTGGGTGGGCAGCACAATGGCCCGGAGTTTCCGGCGTTGATTGAAACAAATCTCGCTGCTGCCGCACACCGGCCAGCCGCCCGCCGTCCAGCCCTCGGGGCCGGGCAGAAGCAGCGCCCGGTCGCCGTTCAGGATTCTGGCGCCCCGGTATTTCTGCCACAAACCCGCCTGGGTGCTTTTGCCGATGCCGGAAGGCCCGCTGAACAGCAGGGCCTCGCCTTCCCAATCCGCAAAGGCACAGTGCAGCACCAGCCCGCCCAGGGGCAGCACCCGCCGCTCCAGCGCCAGCAGGCCGGTGAAGGCCGTGTCCACCCCGGCAAAGCGGGGCCGCCAGCCGGGCGCAAGCACAATGCGGGCCTCCCGAGGCGAGACCTCTTCGTAACAGGCCAGCCAGCCGGGCACCCCTCTGGCCCCCAGCAGCCGGGCCTCCCCCGCCGGGGCAGCGTAGATTTCTGCATCCTCCCGCCGGGCAAGGCAGTCGCCCGCCGGAAGGGGCAGCGTTTCGGCCTCGATCATACGGTATGTATAATCTTCCGGCGCGTCCGCCGCAAATTTCATCAGGTTGGCGGGGGCCAGCCCGTCCGGGCAGCACAGGCGGAAGCAGAACCCGCCCACCTCAAAGCGTTTGTCCATGGTCAGCCTCCCTGCGGCGGGCCTGCCGCTGTTTCAGCAGCCGCAAAAATTCTTCGGCGCTCTGGCAAATGTAGTCCGGCAGGCCGTCAAAGCGGCCGGTCTCCAGCCGGGCGGCGGCGGCGCAGGTGTTGCACAGGGGCCGCAGGCGGCAGCGGGTGCAGGCTTCGTTCACCCGCTGCAGGCGGGGCACTGCTTCGCTCACCGCCTGCCAGGCGGCCTCAAAGCCCTGCTCAAACACCGGGGCCGTGGGGGCAGTGCTGGCCACACAGGGCCGCAGCATCCCCTGCCAGCTGATGTTGAAGGAGGTGGCCCCGCCCTGGCACAGGGGCGTATCCGGCCAGTGCCCGGGGTGCTCGGCCCGGGCCAGCATCTCTTCGGCCCAGGCATCCAGCGCGGCGGGGTCGGTCTCGGCCTCCAGCGCGTGCAGCCGGGCGGCGGCGGCCTGAGCCGGGGCCAGCCGCACCCCCTCGGCGGGGTTTTTGCGGCCGGGGCCGCCGGGCATCATGTAGGCGTCCATGTGCATGGGCACGTCCAATTGGCGGGCAATGGCATACAGCCGGTCCATCTCCCCGACGTTTTCGGGGGTGACGCTGCCGTTCAGCTTCACGTCCACCCCCCGCGCCCGCAAAAGGCGCACCGCGGCAAGGGCTTTTTCAAACCCGCCGGGGCAGCGGCACAGGGTTCCGTAGGCAGCGTCATCGTCCCCGTAGAGGGTGATGTTCACCCGCCGGGGCTTGTGGCGGGCAAAAAAGTCGGCCCACGGTTCATCCAGCAGGGTGCCGTTGGTGTTCAGGGTAAGCACCATGCCCTCGGCCTTCAGGGCCAGATACAGCTCCTTAAAGCCGGGCACCAGCAGCGGCTCGCCGCCGGTGAGCAGCAGAAACAGCACCCCCGCCCGGGCCATGGGGTGGGCCAGCTCGGCCCACTGCTGCCCGGTGCGCAGGGCGCCCGCAGCCCGGGCCTGCCGGGGCGAAAGGCGCACATAGCACATACGGCAGTTCATATTGCACAGGGGGGTCAGCTCCAAACTGCCGCTGACGGGGCGGCGCAGGGCCGCGGCCCGGGCGATGAGCTGGCGCTCCAGCGTGGTGGTAGGGGTGTGTTCCATGAAAGACAAAGACCTCGCACAGCCCGAAAACGGGTAAAATCAGAAAAGGGGCCGGACGTGTCCGGCCCTTTTTGGCTTTGTTATTGATTAGGAATGGTTGGGGTGGCTACCGTCGTCCGCTTTTGCATAACCATAGTGGGTATACCGGTCACCGTTGCTACCATTAATGGAAACCCAGGTAGCATACTGATAACCGTCGCCCGCATTATTGCCAATCTTTATGGTACTGCTATCAACCTTACTCGCCGGCTTGCTGACCTCATAAAAAAGTCCAAGCTCCTGACTGTAGCTAGCTCCCTTTGCGCAGGCCTCGCCGTGCCACAATCCGTCAGCCTCAATCTCGCTAAAATTGCCCCAGTTGCGCTTATTATGATCAAATGGAACAATAGCACCATTGTATTTGCCTTTGCCATCGCCAGCGATCGCGCAATACAGCGAATAGCACGCCGCTACATATTCATTGGCCTCAAACTCCTGCACCAGGATGCGAGGCGCCTGCCAGGTTTTCTTCATGCTTCGTCTGCTTCCTTCAAAATTTGGCACTCCAGTGCCGCCTGTACAAATCCGCACACCTGAGCGCGGATCATTGCTTCATCGCCTTCGTATTCGTTCATCGCCAGCTGCACCGCCTGCTCCGCCGTTCGGGGCTGTTCAAACGTATGCCACAAAAAGGCTGCGGTGTCGTTTGGCTCCAAAAGCGCGTTGCCGGCCGGGGCGTTCTCCCCAATGGGAATGATGACCGCCTCACCGGCAATGTCCCGCAGCAGGTACTGGCCGCTGAGTTGGTAGCGTGGTTCGCTCATCATCCATCCTCCGACATTACTGCAACGCTTTTACAAGGATATAATACCACATGCGGTGAAAAATTCAAGCAAAACTTTTCGACTCTGCCTCATTTTTCACCGCTTGTTCCCGCCGGGGCTGCAATTTCCGGCAAGTTTTTTAAGTTTTTGTTTGCCCGCCGCCGGGCGCGGCCCTCAATCGCCGCCGAACAGCTCCTTCAGCGCGGCGGTGTAATCCACCTCCGGCTCCTCGCTCTGGCCCGGAATCATCTGGAAGGGCAGCGCCTCGTCCTCCATGGGGGCCGGCCGGTCCTCCTCTTCCGCCCGCAGCGTCTGGGCAAAATCCTCGGGCGCAGCGGCGGGCGGGGCCAGGGGCGTTTCCTGCCAGGTCGATTCCTCCTGCCGGGGCGCGGGCTGGCCGAAGGCCTCGTCCATCGCCGCACCTTCCGGCGGATCGGCGGCCTGCTCACTCTCCGGTGCAGCCGGTTCGATCGGCGCAACCGGCTGTTCCGGCTGTTCCGGCGCAATGTCCGCCGGGGTAAGCACCACCGGGGGCTGGGCGTCCAGCCAGGCGCGGCTCACCCGCTGCACGGCGGCGCTGTTTTCGGGCAGGTCGGTAAAGGTGCGGCCGTAATGGACGTACAGCACCCGCCCGCCCTCGCCCACCAGCAGAGTAAGGGGCAGGGGCTGCGGACCTTTTTCTTCCCGGAAGCCCTCTTTTTTGGCGCTGCGCAGAATGCGGGCGCTCTCGCCCGAGCGGCCGCGCCAGCCGCTGACCGCCTGCTGGGCAAAATACTCGGCCAGCACGCCCTCGGGGTCGCACAGAATGGTGAAGGGAATGACCCCCTCGGGGATGTTTTGGGCCAGAGTACCCGGGTCGCTGCGAACCACCACCACCAGCCGGGCATCCAGCAATTGGGCATGGTCCTGCGCATAGGCCAGAATGTAATGCCGGGTGATGGGGTGGCCAAAATTGCGCAGAAACACCATGCATACCGGCTGTTCGTCCGAACAAAGGCTGTAAAAATCGTTTGCGGGGTGGTAGGGCGTATCAAACGAAAAACGCTGGATCACGTCCCCCTCTCGAAAACGCTGGTTCATGGCGGTTCCTCCCTTGGCGGCCGGGCGGGCCGCGCTGCTGTGTTTCAATCCGGGGCCGGTCTTGGGCCGGCATACAGTATCATTCTACACCCAAGGCCCCCGGTGTCAACCGGCGGAACCCCGTTTTTTGCCCAAATGGAGCAGATGGTGCGTTTTGCCGCCGCTGTGTTATAATAAAGAAGCAAATGCCGGTGGTGTTTTTGCCGGGCCGCCCACGCCCGCCCCCGGCCCAAAGGAGGTAAGAAACCATTATGCCCAATCCCCTGGATAAAGTGCTGGAGCTGCAGATTCAGCGCACCATGAACGCCCTGGAAGCCAACAACATGGAAGCCCACTATGTGGAGCGTGCCGAACAGGTGAAGGACTTCGTCGCCCAGATGATCCCCGAGGGGGCCACCGTGGCCAACGGCGGCAGCGCCACCCTGGCCGCCACCGGCGTGCTGGACCTGCTGAGCAGCGGCAAGTACAACTTTTTGGACCGGCGCACCGTCACCGGTGAAGCGCTGGACAAGATGTTCCACGATTCCTTCAACGCCGACTGGTACCTGGCCAGCAGCAACGCCGTGACCGAAAAGGGCGAGCTGTTCAATGTGGACGGCAATGCCAACCGGGTGGCGGCCATCACCTTCGGCCCCAAAAACGTGCTGCTGATCGTGGGCTGCAACAAAATCGTGCCCGACCTGGCCGCCGCGCAGGCCCGGGTCAAGGCCATTGCCGCCCCGGCCAACACCATCCGGCTGAACTGCAAGACCCCCTGCGCCGTCACCGGCCAGTGTGCCGACTGCCACAGCCCCGCCCGGGTATGCTGCACCACCACCATTCACCAGTTCCAGCGGGTGAAGGGCCGCATCAAGGTGCTGCTGGTGGGCGAGCCTCTGGGCTTCTGATCCGAAGCGCCTCGGCAAGGGATTCCCCGCCCTTTTCAGCCGCTTATCATCCGTCCCTTATTTTATAAAGTATAAAAAGGATACGGCACAGCCGCCGCGAAGGGGCTGTACCGTATCCTTTTTTGCTACAGGGTGCAAGCGGAAGGGGCGGCCGGTTTTTCCGCAGACCGGCTGCCGTTGGGAGGGGTTGTGCGGGCCGACTCAAACCGTCTTTTTGCCGGACGCGGCCTCAAAGTGGTACTTGACGATGCCCAGATCCAGCTTGGTGTAAAAACCGCTGCCGCAGGCGGCCTTGACGGTGCCATCCGCCCGCAGTTCAAAGCGGAACTTCTGCTGGTTCATGGCGGTGGGGGCCAGCATGGCGGCCGTCATCCCCTTCTCGAACCACTCCGGCATGGGCTCGGCGCAGCGGCAAAGCGCCTGCATGGGCTTGCTCTTGTGCGCCACGCCCTGGGTTTCGCCGTAGCCCAGCGAAATCAGGCACACCTGCTTTTCGCCCTGGCCCACAACCGCCCGGCTTTTGCCGTGGGTCATGGCCACCCAGCAGGTGTTCAGGCCCAGCTCCTGCGCCTTCAGCACCAGCTGCTCGCCGCAGCGGCCCAGGGTTTCTTCCAGCTTGGGCGACTTTTTGCCGATGAGGGCAATGTAGTTGTGCACGCCGCTGAACTTGCCGTAGTGGGCCATAAACGAATCAAAGCAGTTCGGTTCGTCGTAAACGATCTGAATCGAAAGCTCGGCCTTCTGGTTCAGCTCGCTGCAAAGATCGTTCAGCGCCGCCCGCTTCTCCGGCTCAATGGCGCGGGGCTTGTATTGGCGCACGCTGTGGCGCTGCTTCATCAATTCCAGTGCTTCCATGGGTTGGTTCCTCCAAGTTCGGTGCGGCTGCCGCGCGGCGGGGCGTTGCAAATGCGCGAAACGACCACAGGCCGGTAAAGCCCGCGGTCGTTTCGCGCATTACGTGCCATGTTTCAGCCGGGCGGCGCGTTTTTTACGCCGCTTATTTCAGTGCCTTTTCAATGTTCGCGTACACGGTGTCGGCATCTTCGCACATCACCATAACCACCTCGCCGCCGGGCATCACACCCAGCTTTGCGTTTTTGGCAATGGCGTACTGGTCCTCCAGATAATGCTCCTGGGCGGCCTTTTGCTGGTCAATAAACGCCTGCAGGCCGGCCTGCACCGTCTCGGTTTTGCCCTCGGCGGGCTTGACGATGGCCAAGCCGTAGCTCTGTACGTTCATCATGCTCACGCTCAGGGCGTAGTCGGTGGCGTCCTCGGCGGAAAAGCCCATCAGCTCCAGCAGCATATCGCCGTAGTCCTTGATATAATCGGCGCTCATCTCATCGGCGTGGCCCTGGGCGGCGGTGTAGCCGTTTTCGCCGGGGGCCAGAATTTCATAATACTCATTATCTTCGTTGTTGCGGGCCGCCGCCAGAATCTCGGCGTAGTTTTTGGGGGCACTGCTGCCGGCCGTGCTGCCGCCGCAGGCGGTCAGGGCAAGGGCCAGCACCAGCAGGGCGGCCAGGGCCTTCAGGGTCTTTTTCATGGGGGTGTTCCTCCTTGTTCTGTACAGGTTGTCGTTTGTAAGCAATACGCATGACCAGACCGAAAAATTGCACCGGCTCTCAGGTTTTTTGCCAGGCCGTGCGCAGGGCCTCGGCCAGGGCGGGAATGTCCCCGGGCGGCAGGGCGGCATAGCCCACCACCACGGTGTTTTCGGGGCAGTGCTCCGGCCGGGCCAGATAGTAGCCCCGCAGCCCCTCCAGCCGTACCCCGGCCGCCCGGGCCCGATCCACCATGGCCGTCTCGCCGGGGCCGTCTTTTAAGGTGAGCAGCAGGTGCAGGCCGGTGTGGCGGCCCTGCAGCTCCACCCGGCCGGGGAAGGCCGCCTCCAGCGCTTCGGCCAGCGTTTCCATTCGCTGCTTGTACTGGCTGCGCAGCCGGGCCAGATGGCGGGTGAAGTGCCCGTCCCGGATGAAGCGGCCAAGGGTCTCCTGCTCAAACCGGCTGACCGTGCTGGAATAGCTGCCGTACATGGCCTGCCAGCGCCCCAGCAGCGGCCGGGGCAGCACCATGGCCGCCATACGGATGCTGGGGGCCAGGCTTTTGCTGAAGGTGGTCAGGTAGATCACCGGCCCGTCCTCCCCGGCCATGCCCTGCAGGCTGGGCAGCGGCCGGATGTCGAACCGGAATTCGGAATCGTAGTCGTCCTCAATGATCCACCGCTCCGGCGCGGCCATGGCCCATTTCAAAAGCTGGGCCCGCCGGGGCGCAGGCATGGTCACCCCGGTGGGAAATTGGTGGCTTGGCGTAATGCAAGCCACCCGTGCCCCGCTGGCCTCCAGCGCGCGGGGGGGCAGGCCGCCCTTGTCAATGTCCACCGGGATGCACTCCACGCCGTTGTTTTCCAGAATTTTTACGGTGCGCCGGTAGCCGGGGTTCTCCACCGCCGCCGCCCCGCCCAGCAGCCGGGCCAGCAGCCCCACCAGGTACTCGATTCCCGCCCCGATGACCACCTGATCCAGCCCGCACTGCACCCCCCGGTAGGCCCGGAGGTAGTCCGCCGCCTGGCGGCGCAGCTCCTCGTCCCCCTGGCGGGGGCCATGGTCCAGCAGCTGGGGAGACGAATACAGCAGCTCCTTCTGGATGCGGCCCCAGGTGCGGAAGGGGAACAAGCCGGTGTCCACGCCGCTGGTGGAAAGGTCGAACCGCCAGGCGGCCTGGGGGGCCGCGGGCGGCTCCGGCAGCGGGGCCGGGGCGGCGGGCAGCGGACCGTCCCACGCCAGCACCCGAAAGCCTGAGCGTTCCCGGCTTTCCAGATAGCCCTCCGCCACCAGCATCTGGTAGGCCGTGTCCACTGTGTTCACCGCCAGGCCCAGGCTGGCCGCCAGGCTGCGCTTGCCGGGCAGGCGGGTACCCTCGGCCAGCCGCCCGGTGCGGATCTGCCCCGCCAGCGCCCCATACAGCTGTTCGTATAAAGGGGTGTCGGCCCCCGGGTCCAGGTGCAGCGCCAGCTCCACCATGGCAAATCCCTCCCCTGTGCGGGGCCATCTGCTTGGCTTTTGCAAAACTGACCCCATAAAAAATTCGTTTTCTGGCTGTTTCAATGGTGTCAGAAATCGTTATAATGAGCATATACCCACCGAACAGGTTCTGTCAAGGCAGTCTGAACGCGTGCAGGCAGGCACGGCAGGCCGGGCTTCGGGCGGGCGCTTATTTCAATACGATTCAGCCCCCGCGGCCCGCAAACGGCCCGCCTGGGCATTGGCCGCCAACCGGCGGCATTGGGGGAGGTAGTTACTCATGTCTACAACAGCAATGTGGCTTCTGCTTACGGTGGTTGCCATTCTGGTTTTGTTCGTCTCGGTTCTGTACAAGAAGAAGTTCTCGGTGCAGGAGGTCACCATCATCGGTGTGATGGCGGCGCTTTCCTTCGTGGCCTATGAATTCTTCCGCATTCCCAACGTACTCGGCACCGGCTCTTCCTTCCATCTGGGCAACACCTTCACCGCCCTCACCGCCCTTCTGCTGGACGGCGTGAGCGGCGGCCTGGCGGGCGCCATCGGCCTGGCCCTGGCGGACATCTTCGCCGGTGACCCGGGCTACGCCATCACCACCTTCGTGCTGAAGTTCATCATTGGCGTGATCTGCGGCCTGGTGGCCCACAAGGCCTTCAAGCTGCGGGATCAGAAGCCCTCCGGCCAGGGCCGCTACCTGATCAGCGTCATCGTTTCCGCCGCCTCCGGCCTGCTGGCCAATGTGATCACCGACCCCTTCTTGGGTTACTTCCGCAACATCTACATCTTCGGCCAGGAGGCCACCCTCGCCTCCGCCGTGGCCAAGATCACCAGCGGCGTGACCCTGGTGAACAGTCTGCTTTCCACCGTGTGCGCCGTGGTGCTGTATCTGGCCCTGCGCCCCGCGCTGGATGCCGCCGGCCTGCTGCCCAAGGGTGAGCCGGAACCGGCTGCCAAACACTGACACTTCCAATCTCTTTTCCCTCGCCCTCGCTGAAAGCACGGTCCGCCCCGTGGCTTTCGGCGGGGGCACTTTTTGTGCGGCGCCTGCCCGATAGTATGCCCCGCCCCGCGAGGTTTTACCCGGGCGGGGTGTTTGCCGCCGGGGCCGTACGCCCTTTCAAAAGCAAGCGCCGGGCAAGGCGCATTTGCACCCGGGCAGAGGCCGCAAAACCGCGGCCTCTGCCTTTTTCTTTTTGGCAAGACATGCTATAATAAAAGATACGGCGCTTTTTGGGCCTTTCTGCGTTCGCTGCGGGCAGGCGGGTGCAGGCCGCCCTGCGCCGTCGGTTTTGCCGTTTTGCAAAATTTTCGAGCTTTATACAAACCGTATACAGCCCAGTTTCTTGCCTTCCCGGCGTTTCCTGCCCGCAATCATCAAAAAAACGACTTGTAACCGAAGGAGTTCCGCCATGCGCACCATCATCTGGTTCATTTATTTCTGGGGCTACCTGCTCTTTTCCTGGCCCATGCTGCACAAGGGCCTTGCCGCCCAAAAGCGGGGCGACAACGCCGTGGGCGATGCCCTGGCCGCCAAGTATGTGCCCCACTGGGCCGGGCGCCTGCTGGCCATGGCGGGCGTGACCGTCACCGTCACCGGGCGGGAGAACATCCCCGCCGGGCGGCCCTGCGTGTTTGTGGCCAACCACCGCAGCTACTACGACATTCCCCTCATGCTCACCCAGCTGGATGCCCCCCACGCGCTGGTAAGCAAAATCGAGGTGAGCCGCATTCCTCTGGTGCGCGGCTGGATGCGCCTTCTGCACTGCGTGTTTGTGGACCGGGGCGATGCCCGCCAGTCCATCCAGTGCCTGAGCCAGGCCACCGAGAACGTGCGGGCGGGCTACTCCGTGACCATCTTCCCGGAGGGCACCCGCTACAAGGGGGCCGAGGGCGGCCTGGGCGAGTTCAAGGGCGGTGCGTTCCGCATTGCCACCCGGGCCGGCGCGCCGCTGGTGCCGGTGGTCATCCACGGCAGCCGGGCCATCATGGAGGACAACGGCGGCTGGATGAAGCCCGCCCACGTGCGCATTGAGATCCTGCCCCCCATCGAGACCGAAGGGCTGGACCGGCAGGCCCTCAAGGCCCTGCCCGGCCGCACCGAGGCCCTCATCCGCGAAAAGCTGGCGGAGGGCTGAACCATGAGCCGCCAAGCCCCCTACCCGGAAAGCCCCTACCACCGCATCTACACCAAAAACCGCAGCTTTTCGCAGCTGCGCCCCGGCCCCGCTGCCCCACAGGAGGAACCCATGCCCCAAGAAACCGAACCCGTTTACTTTCAGCAGCACCTGGGTATGGTGCTGACCCACACCGAAACCGGCCATGTGCAGGGCCGCTTGGAACTAAAGCCATGGATGAAAAACCCCATCGGCAGCGTACACGGCGGCGTGCTGTTCAGCTTTGCCGACACCACTTCCGGTGCGTCTGTGGTTACCTACGGCCACAGCGTCACCACGGTGGACGGCTCCATTGATTATCTGGCCCCGGCCCTGACCAGCACCACCCTGTTCAGCGACGCCCGGGTGGTCAAGCACGGCCGCACCCTGAGCGTGGTGGAGTGCAGCATCACCGACGAAACCGGCAAGCTGCTGGCCCGCACCCACATGACCTTTTACAACCTGACCGAGGCCATGGCCCGGGATGGCAAAACCGCCCCCATTCCCGCTTTGAAGGAGACCATGGAGGGCTGAGCCGCACGTTTTCTCCGCAACAAACACATCCCCCGCAGGAAGCGCCGCGTTTGCGGCTTCTCGCTTCCTGTGGGGGATGTGTCTTATTTTGGGTTCATAGGGCGCTGCTCCGGCATTGCGTTAAGATCAGCTCGGCCGCGTCGGCAATGTAGCCGCCCAGCGGCTTTGCCTCCAGCCCGGCCACCTGCACGCCGCAGCGGCTGACCGGCACCAGCACCTTCTGCGCCGGGCTTTCGGCCACGGCCCGGGCCATGGCGGGGCTGAACTCCCCCATCATGCCGCCGGCCAGCACAATGCCGATGGGCCCGGCCAGCACATCGGCGCGGGCGGCGTTGTACACCACCGCATACTCGCCCGTGGCCCCGGCGCTGGCCCCGGCCTTCACCATGGCCGCGGTGGCCGCCGCATTGGTGCCCACCGCCAGCAGAAAGCCCTCGTATCCGCCGGCCCGCAGCCGCTCGATCAGGGCGCGGCCCACGCCGCCGCCCTGGCCGTCCATCACCACAAGGCGCTGTTCCATCGCCGGTCTCCTTCTCTTAAACTTCCGTCAGCTCTCAGACGTGCTGTAAACCGCCAGCTCCACCTTTTCGATGAGCACATCCTCGGTGGGCTTGTCATTTTCGTCGGTGTCCACGGCTGCAATGGCGTCCACAACGTCCATGCCCTCGTACACCTGGCCGAACACGGTGTAGCGGTTGTCCAGATAGGGCAGGCCGCCCGCCTCTTTGTAGGCGTCAATGACCTCCTGCCGCACCCCGGCCTCTTCCATCTGGCTCTGCAGGCTCCGGTCCAGCCCGGGCAGCGCCTGCACAAAGTAGAACTGGGACAGGTTCGAGGCGGCATCCTCCTCGCTGTGGGCCACGCACAGGGCCCCAGCGTAGTGGTGCAGCCGGTCCGAAGGCTCCACGGGGAAGGGATTGTCCCGCCAGATGGTGGCGCCGCCCAAGCCGGTGCCGGTGCCGTCGCCGCCCTGCACCAGCGCGCCGTACACTGCCCGGTGGAAGGTCAGGCCGTTGTAGTAGCCCTGCTCCACCAGGCCGGTGAAGTTCTCCACCGCCATGGGGGCGTCATCCGGATAGAGCACCACCCGGATCTCCCCTTTGCTGGTGTGGAAGATGGCGATGGGGTCGCCCTCGTTCGGGGCCTGAAACTGCTGTTCCTGGCTTTCCACCGCCGGGCGGTTGACCTTTGCCGATTTTTTGCCGCCGCAGGCAGTGGCGGTCAGCGCCAGAGCCAGGGCCAGAACGGCCGCAGCGGCCGCGATTCGTCTGCGCATAAGCAATTCCTCTCCGGCCGGGGTGCCCGCGTTCGGTGCGCCCCGGCATCTTTGTATGTTTGGGGAATAGATATATTTAGTATAGCACATTCCAAAGAGAAATGGGGCGCTCTTCGCAAGGTTTTGCCGACCTTCCCATGAAAAAGATATGGAAGTGCGAACCCCTCTTGACGGCGGCTGAAAAAGCCGCTAAACTATAACCAGAGCAAAACAAAACCGCTGGGCGGCACCCGCCGTACCGGGCGGAATTTACCGGGCCTTAGGCCGGAAAAGGAGCGCGACATGGCAGAGGAAAAGATCCCTCCCGTTCAGGATGAAGAGGACGAGGGCTACGAGCCCGACCTGATCACCCTGGAGGACGAAGAAGGCAAAGAGCACACCTTTGAGGTGATCGACGCCCTGACCTGGGAAGGCACCTATTATATGGCCCTGGTGCCCTGGGTGGAAGACGAAGCCCAGCTGGCCGAGGCAGACCTGGACCTGGTCATCATGAAGGTTGGCAACGACGACGAAGGCGAGTATATGGACGTGGTGGAAGACGACGAAGAATTCTACCAGGTGAGCAAGCAGTTCGAAGAGCGCCTCAACGACCTGTACGACATTCAGTAAGCAAAAATTTTGAAGGGGTTACTCCTGCCCGGCACGATTTGTTGCGGCTTGATATAATCCTACTAATCAAATTTAGGGAGCTCGTGTTCAACGGCGGATCGCAGACCTCCCGCCTCGGCGGAAGAAGGGAGCGTGATTCCGATGGTAGGGCACCCACCTGCCAATCCGGTAGGTTTTGATTGGTCGCAGACGACCGTGGTGGGACCTCTTTGAAACGAAGTACCGCCCCCGGCGTTCCCGATGGGAACCGCCGAGGGCGGTTTTTTGTGTCTCGCCGTCAAACGCCTTCCCCCTCAAGGGGAAGCCAAAATTTCTCGCAAGGGAAGCCAAAACCGCGCCGGTGCCGCTTTCTCCACCCATCCGGGTTTTCCACAATTTCTTTCTCGAATGTGCAAAACCCGGCTGCTCGGTGCGAAAAAAGGGCAGCAAAAAGGCCCGCCTGGCAGCGGGCCTTTTTGCATAGAGGGGTGGGAAAGTATATTAAATGAAAGATGTCAAAATGAAAGCGGCAGGTTCATCGGATGCCGAACCCTTTGCTGTGATTTCAAGTATACTCAGCTTTCTTAAAATGTCAAACGGCGGCCCCGAAAAACACTTTATTTTTCTTCTTTACAATTGGGTTTTGACTTTATATAATTAAAACAGCACCTGCAAAATTTTGCCTCTTGCCGCTTTTGTGCGCATTGTTCAATATTTTGCTTAATTTATAAAAAACTTTTGTCGCATTGCTACAATGCGTTGGTTTGCGGCGGCAAGTTGCCGCCGGAGGGAGGTTTTTTCATGGACGAACTCGATCAGCAGATCCTGGGCCTGCTGGCCAAAAATGCCCGTATGCCCGTCAAAGAGATCGCGCGGGAGGTCTCGCTTACCAGCCCGGCGGTCAGCAGCCGCATTCACCGGCTGGAGCAGGAGGGCGTGATCGGCGGCTACACCGTGCGCATCAACCTGCCGGACAGCCGCACCCGGGTGAACGCCCTCATCAGCCTGTCCATCCCCCCCTCCATGCGGGAATCGTTTTTACAGGAGCTGTCCACCATCCCCGAGGTGCTGCAATGCTTCCACCTCACCGGCAGTTACAGCTTCATTGTGAAGGTGAGCTGCGGCGACATGGAAGCGCTGGAGCGGCTCATCACCCTGTTCCAGAAAGCCGGCCCCACCAGTACCCAGATCATTCTGTCCACCCCGGTGGACCGCAAGCCCTATTGAGAGAGGTGCCTTCATGAAACACTGCCCCAACTGCGGCCGTGAAACTGGCGACCGCTCCGCCTACTGCCCCGCCTGCGGCGCAGCCCTGCCCCCGGCCGATGACACCCAGCAGCAGCTGGAGCGGCTTCTTGAGGAAGTGCAGACCGGCCTGGCCCGGATGAACCGGAACCCGGACGCTGCGGCCGAGAACGCCCCCGATCCCGCATCTGAGGATGCCCCGGAAACGGCCCAGCCCGCCGCCCTGCCTGCACCGGGCGCAGACGAGGGCGCTGCCCATCCGGCCGATGAGGTCGATGCCGCCCACGAACCAGAACAGGCTGCCAACGGCCCCGCCGGGGTCAACGCGGCGCTGCCTCCCCTGCCCCAGGCCCCAAAAGCCGGCCCCCGCATGGAACCGGAAGGGGCACAGCCCCACGCCGCGCCCCGCTACGCCGCGCCCACCCCAACGGAAGGCCCCCTTTCCACCGGGCGCTATTTCGGTTTGCTGCTGCTCATGCGGCTGCCGGCCATCGGGCTTGTGTTCTGCCTGGTGTGGGGCTTTGGCCGCCATGTTCCGGCCGAGCGGCGCAATCTGGCCCGGGCCTGCCTCATGCACCACGGCCTGTTCCTGCTTCTGGCGGGGCTTCTGGTGGTCCTTGGCCTGGGCACCGGCCTGTTCACCAGCTACGACGACGCCTATTATGACGGCTATTACGATGGCTATTACGATGGCTATATGCAGTCCAGCCCCTACGGCGGCTCGTTCGGCGATGACTTCGACGAGTATTTCGGTGACTACGGCGGCTATGACGATTATTACGGAGGCGCCCCCGCAGCGGACAGCCCCCACAAAGCCCTGTAAGCGGGCGGTTTGCCCGCATCGTTCCCCTTCCGCACAAAAAAGCCCGCCCCGGGCGGCCGAACCTTACGGTCGGCGCTTCGGGGCGGGCTTTTTCTCGATTGAATGGGACTTTTTAACGGTGGAACAGCTGCGCGCCCTCGTACTTCGGCTCGCAGGTCAGGTTCACGCCCAGGCGGCGGAACATCTCCTCATCCGCGGCGGAAAGGATCACCGTGGAGTGCATCTCACAGCCGCGCAGCGCGCTCAGCTGGTCCAGCGCGGCCTGTGCCTGGGGGTCGCTGGCGGCGCAGACGGACAGCGCCAGCAGCATCTCCTCGGTGTGCAGGCGGGGGTTCTGGCTTCCCAGATGCTTCACCTTCAGCTTCTGGATCGGCTCAATGACCTCGGGGCTGAGCAGGTGGCGTTCGTCCTCAATGCCGGCCAGAGCCTTCAGGGCGTTCATGGTGGCGTTGGCACAGGCACCCATCAGGGGGCTGGTGCGGCCGGTGAAGATGCGGCCGTCGTTCAGCTCGATGGCCACGGCGGGCGCACCGGTCAGCTTCTCACGCTCCAGCGCGGGGGCCACTACGGCGCGGTCGCCGGGCTTCACGCCGGCCTTCTGCATCAGCAGCTCCAGCTTGCGCACGGCCGAGGCCACGGGCTTGCCCTGGGCCAGCTTCTTGGTGGCGTCGTAATAGCGGCGCAGAATCTCCTCGCAGCTGGCCTTTCGGCAGGCTTCGTCGTTCACGATGCAGTTGCCGGCCATGTTCACGCCCATGTCGGTGGGCGACTGGTAGCGGCACTGGCCGTAAATGCGGGTAAAGATGGCGTTCAGCACCGGGAAGGCTTCCACATCCCGGTTGTAGTTCACCGCCAGCTTGTTGTAGGCCTCCATGTGGAAGGGGTCGATCATGTTCACGTCGTTCAGATCGGCGGTGGCGGCCTCATAGGCCAGGTTCACCGGGTGATTCAGCGGCAGGTTCCAGATGGGGAAGGTTTCAAACTTGGCGTAACCGGCCTGGTTGCCCCGGCGGTTCTCGTTGTACAGCTGGCTCAGGCAGGTGGCCAGCTTGCCGCTGCCGGGGCCGGGGGCCGTAACCACCACCAGGCTGCGGGTGGTTTCAATGTAGTCGTTCTTGCCCAGGCCCTCGTCGCTGACGATCAGGTCCAGGTTGGTGGGATAGCCGTCAATCAGGTAATGGCGGTAGGTGCGCACGCCCAGGCTGGCCAGATGCTGCTCAAAGGCCATGGCCGCGGGCTGGCCCTTGAACTGGGTGAGCACCACGCTGCCCACATACAGCCCGTAGCTGCGGAACACGTCGATCAGACGCAGCACATCCTGCTCATACCGGATGCCCAGATCGCCCCGGGTCTTGGGCTTTTCAATGTCGCCCGCATTGATGGCGATGATGATCTCGGCCTGATCCTTCATCTGAAGCAGCATCCGCATCTTGCTGTCCGGCTCAAAGCCCGGCAGCACACGGCTGGCGTGGTAATCGTCAAAGAGTTTGCCGCCGAACTCCAGATACAGCTTGCCGCCGAACTGCTGAATGCGCTGGCGGATCTGCTCCGACTGGGTGCGCAGATACTGATCGTTGTCAAAACCGACTTGATACATGAAACATTCCCTCCCATGGACGGGCGGTGGGGCCGCCCGGTTCTCACACCGAAAAACCGCCCGCCTTGATGGGGGCAGCATAACAGTAACATTATAAACATCCCTGCGCCCGGGGGCAAGGGGGAAGCCCGGCTTTTTTCGGGCAAAATCTTCCTTCCTCGTGTGCGGAGGGAGATTGCCGCGCGGCCGAACGTGCCGCCGCCGCAAAAAACGCAAATCCTTCCCTGCACACAAAAAAGCCCCTGCACCAAACGGTGCGGGGACTTTTCTGATGCAATCGAAAAGTTCGTCAGGACTCAGGCGTTGGCCTTGTTGGCACGCTTGGCCATGCGGCTGATCTTGCGGGCAGCAGTGTTCTTGTGCAGGACACCCTTGCTCTTCGCCTTGTCGATGGCGGACACAGCGGCCACCACAACAGCGTCCTTATCAGCAGCGTTCGCAGCGATGGCAGCGTCTGCCTTCTTGACGACTGTTTTCAGGTTAGACTTGATCGCCTTGTTGTGCATGGTCTCCTTCTGAGCCTGCACCACACGGTCCTTCTGGGATTTGATGTTAGGCATTCGTTCCACCTCCTTAATCACCCATAACAGTACATCTTATGTTAGCACATGTTTTGCTTTGGTGCAAGTGTTTTTTTCAAAAAATGGCCGCCCGGGCAGAAAAATCCTCCCCGCTTTCCCCCGTTTTTTTGGGCGGAATTGCCCACAGCGGCGAAAACGGCGCAACAACGGCACAAACAATTCCGAAATTTGTCTTATTGCGGTACCGATGGGGATGTGCTATCATTGTGTATATGTATAAATCCGGCAAATAATTGCGAAGTTTTGACAATATTCTCACGTTCAAGAAAGGATGGTATGCTCCTTTGGAAACAGAAAAGCCGCGCGGCATTGCCGCGCTGTTCGGCGGCAGCCCCCAGCAGGTGCTGTGCGCCTTTGACATTGCCTGGCCTGCCGTTCTGGAGAGCGTGTTCGTAGCCCTGGCCGGTTTGATCGACTCGCTGATGGTCAGCACCCTGGGCGCGGCGGCGGTGGCCTCGGTGGGCCTGACCACCCAGCCCAAGTTCATCGCCCTGTCCCTCTTCATTGCGCTGAACGTGTCGGTGTCGGCGCTGGTGGCCCGCCGCAAGGGCCAGAAGGACCGGGACGGTGCCAACCAGGTGCTGATGATGGCGCTGGGCTTCACACTGGTGATGGGCCTGGTGCTGGGCGCGGTGTGCATTGCCTTCGCTCCCACCTTTATGGATCTGGCCGGTTCCAACGCCGAAACTCACGACAACGCGGTGCTGTACTTCCGCATTGTGGTGGGCGGTATGATCTTTTCGGTGCTCAGCCTGATCATCAACGCAGCCCAGCGAGGCAGCGGCAACACCCGCCTTTCCATGCGCGCCAACGTGGCCTCCAGCCTGGTGAACATCACCTTCAACTGGCTGCTCATCAATGGGCACCTGGGCTTCCCCGCTCTGGGCATGAAGGGCGCAGCCCTGGCCACCGTGCTGGGCACCGTGGTGGCCTGCTGCATGAGCATTTCCAGCATTCTGCGGGAAGACAGCTTCGTAAGTATTCCCTACATGCTGCGCAAAAAGGTGCGCCCGGGCGCGGGAAACGCGCTGGTGATGGTCAAGCTCTGCGCCAGCTGCTTTGTGGAGCAGATCTTCATGCGCATTGGCTTTATGGCCACCGCCGTGATGGCGGCAGACCTGGGCACCGCCCCCATGGCGGCCCATCAGGTGGGTATGAACTTTCTGTCTCTGTCCTTCGCCTTCGGTGACGGAATGCAGGTGGCAGCCATCACGCTGGTGGGCCAGAGCCTGGGCCAGAAAGACCCCGCCCTGGCCCGCCGCTACGGCCGGGTGTGCCAGCGCATGGGCTTCTGCATCTCGGTAGTGCTGTCCATCATTTTCCTCACCCAGGGCCGCAACATTTATCGCCTGTTCTTCAGCGAGGAGGCCATTGTGGCCGACGGCGTGATGATCATGCGCATGATGACGATCATCACCCTGATGCAGATCGCCCAGGTGGTGTATATGTCCTGTCTGCGGGCGGGCGGCGATGTGCTGTACACCACCATTGCCTCCACCGTCAGCGTCACGCTGGTGCGCACGATCGCCTGCTACACCCTGTGCTACACCCTGAACCTGGGCCTGTTCGGCCTGTGGCTGGGCATCAGCAGCGACCAGTGCTCCCGCCTGATCTTCAGCAGCATCCGCTTTGCCAGCGGCCGCTGGACGCAGAAGAAGCTGTGAGTGGTTTCGGGGCTATTACAAGTTGATGGATGCGCTATAAAGCCGCGCCCGGATGAAGAACCATCCGGGCGCGGCTTTGTTGTGCTTCCGAAAACGGCGGCCGTCTCGCCTTACCCAAGCACCACGTTCGCCAGATCCTCCGGCGTGTCGGCCAGCACATCTGCGCCGGCGGCCAGCAGCTCGTCACGGCCGCGGAAGCCCCACACCGCCCCGCAGCCAGGCAGCTTTGCGTTGTGGGCGGTGTAAATGTCCACGTTGCTGTCACCCACATAGAGGGTGCGGGCCGGGTCGGCCCCCATGGCCGCCATCAGGGCCTGCACCCCGTCCGGGGCGGGCTTCACCGGGCAGCCGGCCACCGCGCCCCGCACCCGGGTGAACACCCCCGGGAAGTGATGCTCCACAATGGCGCGGGCCAGGTCGTCCTGCTTGTTGGACACCACGCCGCACTGCACTCCGGCGTCCAGCAGGCGGCGCAGCGTCGCCTCCATGCCCGGATAGGGGCAGGTCTTGTCCTCCTTGTGGGCATCGTACCGGGCGGCGAACTGCGCCAGGGTGGCCTTCAGCCGCTCCGGCGTGCGCTGATCCTCGGGCGAAAACCGCTCCACCAGCTTGGGAATGCCGTTGCCCACCATGTGCTTGAACTGCTCCACGGTAAACTCCGGCCAGCCGTTTTGGCGGCAGACCCAGTTGCCCGCGTCCGCCAGATCGTCAATGGTATTCAGCAGCGTGCCGTCCAGATCGAACAAAACAAAGTCGTACTTCCTCATGGTTTTTCCCTCCTGCGGGGCGGCCTGCCCCGCGTTTTTGCCCGGCCCGTTACAGAGGAACGTGGCGGGCCGGCCACAGCCTCAGGCTGCGCAGGCGGTACCGGCAGCCGGACACAAACAGCTTAAAATGGCAGCGCCCCTGCTGCATACTGAAGGGCGTTTGATACATCCGGGCACTGCGCTGGGGCGAAAAGATGCACACCAGATACCGGGTGTACCGCTTTGTGAAGCACAGGGTGGGCGGGCCGCCCGGCTCGTGGCGAAGGCCCTCGCAGAAAAAGCCTTCCAGGGCCACCGCCACCAGTCCCAGGCACAGCAAAAGCCCCACGCCCAGCGGCAGACTGGCAGTCGGCAGCCGCCACAACGAGGACAGCCACCCCACCGCCACCACCGCCGTGAGAATGCCCGGCAGGGCCAGAAACGCCGGCAGGCTTCGGCCGGTGAGCGGCTCGGGCCGGGGCGGCGGTAGGCGGAACGAGGGCATCAGCCGCCGAAGCGGCTCCACTCCGTCCTTCATGCGCCACACCATAACGGGGGTGTCGTCGCCGCTGTCGGCCCCGGCGCGCAGGTACACAAGGCACCGGCCCAGAAGCCGCGCCAACGGCGTTATGCGCACCTCGGCGCTGGTCACGCAGCCGGGGCGCACCCGCCGTTCCCGCAAAGTGAGCAGCCCGCCCCGGGCCAGAATCACCGCACGACCCCGGTACACCCGGTACCTGGCCGAGCGGAGAAAGCCCCCTGCAATGCCCACAAACCACACCGCGCCCATCAGGGTGAGCAGCCAGGAAAGGCCCACCGGCAGCACCCGCTGGGCCAGCCGCTCCACCCCAATGAGGCCCTGCATGGCCGCGGCCCACATCCGCTTCAGCTCGGCGGCGGCCAGCTGGTCGCTGCGCTGCACGCTGACAAAGGCCAGCAGGCCCGTCACCAGGCCGTTGGCCGTGAGCAGCACCAGATACAGCCGCCCCGCCCGGGTGGGCACATACAGCGGCCGCTCCTCCCGCAGAGGGATCAGCGTTTCCGCCAGTTCATGGGCCGCCCGCCGGGGCAGCCACAGGCTCAGGCTCTTCGGTTTCGGCCCGCTCCGGCGGGGGTACAGGGTCATCTGGGCCGCCCCGAACAGGCGGCTGACCGGGTTTTCCCGAATTTCCAGGCTTGCGATCTCCTCCGGGCGCAGGCGCAGGGTTCGCCGCGCCGCCAGCCCCCGGCAGATCACCAGGCTTCCCTGCTCCAGCTTCCACCCGGCCGGCAGCCACAGAAGCACCGCCGCCGCTGCCAGGGCGAGCAGCAGCGCCCCCTCCTGCCAGAGGGCCGCCCGGAAGGCCGCCAGGTCAAAGGCCCGCAGCGCATTGAGGAGGGGCAGCAGGCACACCGCCAGCCAGCGGCGCATCAGCTGCACGGAATAAGCCGGGTGAAACCGGCGCAGCCCCGTCACAGCCCCAGCGCCCGGCACAGGGCGTCCAGATCTTCGGCGGGCAGCAGCGGCAGCAGGCAGGTCTGCCCGCCGGCCCCGTGCACCCAGGCCAGGCACAGCCCGGCCCGACGCAGAACGGGCGTGGTCACCCGCTGCAGGCCGCACACGGTCAGCCGGGGCATCCGGTGCAGAACGGGAAACAGCACCCCCACGCTCACCTCCAGCTCCCGGGGGGTCATCCGCACCCGCCAGGTGGGCAGCACCACCAGCAGCAGCCACAGGCCCAGCAGCAGCCACACCGCCGCAAAGGCAATGCCCGCCGTCAGGCTCTGCCAGAAGGCAAAGGCCGCCAGAAATCCCCCCAGCAGAGTGTACCAGAGGGCCGCCGCCCGGGCAGCGGCCGGGGTACTTTTCCATTCCATCGGGCGGCCTCCTTTTCCAATTTCTTCAAACTTCGTTCATCGTCGGTTTTTACAGCTTCCAGTCCCGCATCAGCTGGCGCAGGCCCTCGTCCCGGGCCAGGCACAGCACCCGGTCGCCGGGCAGCAGCACCGTGCCGCCCCGGGGAATCAGCAGCCGCCCGTTGCGGGTGATGGACACCAGCACCACCTCCGGCGGAATGGGCGCCTGGGTCAGGGTCTGCCCCGCCAGCGCAAAATCCGTGGGCAGCAGCACCTCGGTCAGGTCCGCCTGCCCGCCGGAAAGGCTCATCACATGGCGCAGGGCGCTGGTCTCCACCTCCCGCTCCAGCAGGCGGGTGAGGATTTCGGTGCTGCACATGGTGATGTCCACCCCGAGCTTTTTCAGCGACTCGGTGTTTTTCGGGTTGTTCACCCGGGCTGCGGCGCGGGACACCTCGAACTGCTTTTTCGCCAGCTGGCAGGCGATCAGGTTCGCCTCGTCCTGCCCGGTCACGGCCACCAGCGCCGCCGCGCCCCGGCAGCCCGCCGTCTCCAGCACCTGGGGCGAGGTTCCGTCGCCGCAGATCACCGGCAGCTCCAGCTGGTTGGCCAGGCGGACGCAGCGGCCCTCGTCCCGCTCGATCAGCACCGGCATCTGGCCCCGCTCCAGCAGAGCCCGGGCCAGATGAAAGCCCACCTTGCCGCCGCCCACAATGCACACCCGCGGCCCCTCCGGCTTTTTTCGGCGGGGCTTTTGGGGCAGGGCGGAGGTTTCTTCGGCGGCGGTCTGCCGCCGGGCGTTCGGGTCGGTTTTTGCCAGAAGGGCGTCCGCCGTCAACTCGGTGGAGCACACCAGCTCCAGCCCGAAGCGCTCGCCGTACACCCGGCTGCGGGCCGGGTCCACCACCCGGGCAATGGCCTGGGGCACCCCAAACAGCTCTTTGGCCATTTGGGCCACCATCAGGTTTACATCGTCCTGCCCGGTCACGGCCAGCACCGCGCCGCAGCTCTCCACTCCGGCCTGATGCAGGGCGTCTGCATCAATGGCCGGGCCGTGAATGGTCGGCCCGTCAAAGCCCTCCTGCACCAGTTCTTCCAGCGCCTGGCTGTCCCGGTCCAGCACGGCGACCTGATGGCCTCTGGCCCGCAGGGCAGGCACCAGTCGGCGGCCGGTACGGCCGCAGCCCACGATGAGAATGTTCATATGCGTTCCCTTTCCGGCCGCGCAGGGTCGGCCCGGCGCGGCATTCTGCTTCCATTATATCCGATTTGCACCACTTGGCAAGCAAACCGGCCCTTTTGCGCGGGTTCTCCCCCAAAGACCCGGTTTTCTGCCCGGTGCACCTTTTGTTTTTCGGCGCTTTGTGGTATACTGGGAGTCGTTTTATGAGAATCGGTTTTCATCGGAAGGTTCTTTTTCCGGACGGGCGGCGGTGCTTTTTCGGGCAGCAGTGAATGATTTCCCGCTGCTCTCGCGTAGGAATAACAAGCCCGTTTTTGTTCCGTTCCCTGAATCTCCGGCCCTGCGCCGGGAAAGTGAGTGCAGATTTATGGTTGAAATTTTAAAGGCGGTGCTCATGGGCATCGTAGAGGGCATTACCGAATGGCTGCCCATCTCCAGCACCGGCCACATGATCCTGCTGGAGCAGATCGTTCAGTTCCAGCTGAGCGATGCGTTTATGAGTATGTTCCGGGTGGTCATCCAGCTGGGCGCCATTCTGGCCGTGGTGCTGCTGTATTTTGATAAGCTGTGGCCCTTCCGCAAGCCCCACGAGCCGGCCCCCCAGAGCGCAAACCTGAGCCAGAAGCTGATTCCCTGGCTGCGGCCGAACATCTGGCGGCTTTGGGGGCTGATCCTCATCGCCAGTGTGCCCGCCGCGGTCATCGGCCTTCCGCTGGACGACTGGCTGGATACGCACCTGTACAACGCCCCCGTGGTGGCTGCCACGTTGATTCTTTACGGCGTGCTGTTCCTGGTGGTGGACAACGGCCGCCGCCCCTCGGTGACCCATATGGACCAGCTGACCTGGAAGCACGCCCTGGTGGTGGGCATTTGGCAGGTGCTGAGCCTGATTCCCGGCACCAGCCGCAGCGGCGCCACCATCGTGGGCGGCCTGCTGCTGGGCCTGAGCCGCCCCGTGGCCGCCCAGTTTACCTTCTACCTGGCCATTCCGGTCATGGCGGGCGCCAGCGGCCTGAAGCTGGTCAAGTATCTGCTGGCCGGCAACACCTTCACCGGCCTGGAGATCCGCGTGATGCTCATCGGCATGGTGGTGGCCTTTGTGGTCAGCCTGCTGGCCATCGGCTTCCTGATGCGCTACGTCAAAAAGCACAGCTTCCGGCTGTTCGGCTGGTACCGCATCGCCTTGGGTGTGCTGGTGCTGGGCGTGTTCTTCGTGCAGGGCCTCCTCGCCTGAGGGCAGGATGAGGTGGGGGCGCAAATCACCGCTGCCTCCTTATCCCAAACGTGCAAACGAATGCACAAGCGCAAAACCAAATGTACAAATGCGAAACAAGCAATCCGCAAGCAAAGGGGTATGTACCTTCGTGGTACATACCCCTTTTTCTCGGACGCATTTTTCGGCCTGAAAAACTGCTGCTTAGGCGAAAGCTTGTGAAATCTGCAAAATGTTTTTCGATTCAGAAAACCAATTGCGCGAAATCGCGTGGCCCGAACCCGTGCACATCGGTTCGAGTATCCTGACGTTGCAGAATCGGCAGCGGAAGATTCGGCTGGGGGAGCGCCGTGCCGAGCAGAGAATTCGCCGTACCGATGAGAAAGTCGCTGTATTTGAATCCCCCCAACAAGCCTCGGAATGTGCGTCTCGGGGGGCCGTTTTTGCTTCCCTCTGCTCCCGCCCGGCAAAAAGTTTGCCCCCTGCCCCGCCCAAACTTTACACCGGCCCTTTATTATCCTATAATAGAAGAGATACGGAAATTCGGAGCGCTCCGCCCGCACACGCTGCGGCGGCCCCCGTGTAAGAAAAGGAGTAACCCATTATGCAGCGCATCGAAATTGCGAACCTGTACAAGAACCTTCCCCAGGATGGGCAGGCCGTCACCCTCTGCGGCTGGGCCAAAACCATTCGGGATTCCAAAAAGATCGGCTTCATTGAGCTGACCGACGGCAGCTGCTTCAAGAGCCTGCAGGTGGTTTTTCAGGCCGACAAGCTGGAAAACTACACCGAGATCGCCAAGGCCGGCACCTACACCAGCCTGGAAGTGAAGGGCCGCATCGTGCTGACCCCGCAGGCCAAGCAGCCCTTTGAGGTCAACGCCGACGAGATCACCATCCTCGGCAGCTGCCCCTCCGACTATCCCCTGCAGAAAAAGCGCCACAGCGTTGAGTTCCTGCGCACCATGCCCCATCTGCGCCCCCGCACCAACACCTTCTCGGCCGCATTCCGGGTGCGCAGCGCCGCGGCCTACGCCATCCACCGCTTCTTCCAGGAGCAGGGCTTCGTCTACGTGCACACCCCCATCTTCACCGGCTCGGACTGTGAGGGCGCGGGCGAGATGTTCCGCGTGACCACTCTGGACCTGAACAACGTGCCCAAAACCGAGGACGGCCAGGTGGACTTCAGCCAGGACTTCTTCAAGCGCAGCACCCAGCTCACCGTTTCCGGCCAGCTGGAGGCGGAGGCCATGGCCCTGGCCTTCGGCAAGGTGTACACCTTCGGCCCCACCTTCCGCGCTGAGGAGAGCTACACCCCCCGCCATGCCGCGGAGTTCTGGATGATTGAGCCGGAGATGGCCTTCGCCGATCTGAACGACTACATGAACACCGCCGAGGCCATGACCAAGTACGTCATCCGCTACGTGCTGGACACCTGCCCCGACGAGATGGCCTTCTTCAACCAGTTCTTTGACAAGGGCCTCATCGAGCGCCTGGAACTGGTGGCCAACAGCGACTTCGGCCGCATCACCTACACCGACGCCGTGGAGCTGCTGAAGCAGCACAACGACGAGTTCCAGTACAAGGTGGACTGGGGCACCGACATTCAGACCGAGCACGAGCGCTACATCACCGAGCAGGTGTTCCACAAGCCCGTGTTCGTCACCGACTACCCCAAGGAGATCAAGAGCTTCTATATGCGCGCCAACGAGGACGGCCGCACCGTGGCCGCCGCCGATATGCTGGTTCCCGGCATCGGCGAGCTGATCGGCGGCAGCCAGCGCGAAGAGCGTCTGGATGTGCTGGAGCAGCGCATGGCTGAGATCGGCATGAGCACCGAGGGCTACGAGTGGTATCTGGAGCTGCGCAAGTACGGCACGGCCCAGCACGCGGGCTTTGGCCTGGGCTTCGAGCGCCTGGTGATGTACCTGACCGGCATTCCCAACATCCGCGACGTGCTGCCCTTCCCCCGCACCTGCGGCGGCTTCTGATCGCACCGGCCCACCATTGATGCCCCTTGAACGGCATGGAGAAAAACATGGAAGCTGAATTGTTCAAAACCATCGCCCACGTTGCCCCGCCGGAGCAGATTCCCGCAGGCAAGTGGCTGACCACCCTGAACGCTCTGCTGAAGCGGGACGTTCAGGGCGGCATGGATTGGCTGAGCCAGTGCAAACAGGCCCTGATTAAATGGAGCGACCGCCCCCAGATGGAGGGCACCGTTGCCGGGGCCTATTTATGGGACGGCACCGGCGAAACTCGCCTGTACCTGCTGTTTACGGACGGCCAGCGCCAGGGCGGCATGAAAAATCTGTATGCGGCCGTGTGCGCCCCCAGCGAGGGGCTGGTCTGCCGCCCTCTGTGCCAGGAAGAGCACGATTTCGTGCGCCAGCTCATCCGTTTCGAGCTGACCGAGGGCTTTGTGATCCCCCGCATCATTTATGCCTATTCCGACGCAATTCCCCAGGACGTGTGGTTCTGGTGATGTGTGTGGGTCGTCCGGCAAGCCCCCTTGCGGCTGCCCCTGCCGTATAGCACCGATCTGCACGTTCCCCAAGAAACGATAACGATAAAGAAACCGGCAGCTGCCAGAGAGTGTTTCTCTCCGCGCAGCTGCCGGTTTTGGGTTATCACGGGAAAAGCCGGGGGCTGAAGAAGGGCAAAGTCTTTTCCTTGAGATGCAAATCAATACTCACAGAACTTTATGACTTCTTGAATACTTCCCGAAAAAGAAAAGCCGCTGGTGGGTGACAACTAAGCCAAAATGCAGCAAAAGGCCCTCCCGCATAGCTGGGTGTACGTAAGACAGTATTGCGCTAAGATTGACGAAGCGGCACGAAACCGCATGGAGCTGATCGTGCCGGAGCTGGCGAAGCGAAACGGCGTGACCGAGAAACTGAAAGCCGACACCAAATGGAATGGGTGCGGCAGATGAACGCTTGCAAGGCACAGGCAGAGGAAGTTGTGAAAGCGGAATTGATATACGATTGAGCGAGGAAGTCCGGGCAGAAAACTGTTCGGACTTTTCTCATATAGTCCAAAGTTGCGGTAGAATTGTTCACAAGTTTTATGGTATAATTCGAATATGAAAATTGAGCAACAAATCGGAATTTGTATGTGGAGGTGATGATTGTGAAGAAAAAAGTAACAATAGCGTTTGTCATCATTGGCATTCTTGCTGTAAGTACAATGATTATATTTTCAACATATAAGTCTTCGGAAGCCCATCGAAAAGAAAAAGCAGAGACACAGTGGGATTGTTCTGTGGTCTGTGCGGAAAAGTCAGCGCCTGATTCCTATGTAATTACATATTCCGATGCAAAAATTTTATCTAACACAGGCGTGTTGACAGTCCAGAACAGAAACGATTTTGACATTACTGTACATCTGCTCTGTGCAGGAAAACAGGAACTGGTATCTGGCACTATTCCTGCTGGCGGTTGCTATTCTTTTCTGAATGTTACAGATAAAGAATATATGGTAGGTATCCATGCTGAGGTTGATGAAAATGCGGATATAAAAGTATTTGTATATGATGGAAAAGACACCGAACCATATACAAGATAAATGGTTTCTAATTGGAAGATAAATTCCAGTTTGTCGAACTGATAAAATCCCTTTAGGAACTAAAGGGCGCACTTCTATACTCTCCTAACGGGAGTATCGTGCGTCCTGTGGAGCTTCATTCTCTGTCAGCAGGAGGATACTGCATGACCGAGAATGTTGCGTCACTTCGTTCCGTCAAGGTGGCTACACCCCCTTGCGCTGCTAAAGCGGCTATCCCCTGTGGACTTGCCGTCCGCAAACGGTTTTGACAAACCGTTTGCCGCCAGCAAGTTTGAAGATTAGACATAAACAAATCCTCCGCATGGTCTAAGCCATACGGAGGATTAACTGTTTTATGGACACCCGTCTATGGGAGGGCCTTTTTTGTTGTTGCGCCGAAAACGCGCACATTGCAAAAGTAGTCAGCGCCATAAAATCCGTACAAAAAGCAAAAGACGACAGCCGTTTTTCAACGCACTGTCGTCTTTATTCTGGTGCACTCTCAGGGACTCGAACCCTGGGCCCGCTGATTAAGAGTCAGCTGCTCTACCAACTGAGCTAAGAGTGCAGGTAAGCGAATCCGTTTGCGGAAATGCTCCCGCAA
>Ga0129315_1000091_pt1 | contig 95239 bp, 74 predicted proteins | sample Cm827metagenome_FD_94432 | JGI IMG/M metagenome (GOLD analysis project Ga0129315, IMG submission 94432) | Eastern black-and-white colobus group fecal microbial communities from Wisconsin, USA - Cm827 metagenome | ecosystem: Host-associated > Mammals > Digestive system > Large intestine > Fecal...
AATATTCGCATATCGTGGGATTATCATCCCACTTTTATGCTCATATCGGGGCGGGTCCTAAGGTCTTTCACCCACCTATGAGCAAGCTCATGTGGGCTTAGACCTTTTGACCCTGGCATCATTCTATATATCAGTTAATCAATACCCTTCCGTAAGTTCACCCTTGCAGAGTCCTACAGCTCTGGAAGTACCGATTCTTTCACAGCCAAGTCCTAAGAACATTTCCAGATCTTCCATGCTGGATACGCCGCCTGCCGCTTTGATCTTTACGTTAGGGCCAATGTATTTCTTGAACAGTTCCACATCCTCCTTCGTGGCGCCGCCGGTTCCGAAGCCGGTGGAAGTCTTGATAAAGTCCGCTCCGGCATTAGTCACTGCCTTACACATGGCGATCTTCTCTTCCTCGGTCAGATAACAGGTCTCAATGATCACCTTGAGGATATGATGTCCGCACTCTTTCTTCAGTGTACGGATCTCTTCCTCCACCTTGTCAAGCAACCCGTTCTTCACATCGCTGATATTCACTACCATATCGATCTCGTTGCAACCATCCTCCAGTGCCCTGCGCACCTCGGCCACCTTGGCTTCCGTCACACTGTATCCTAAGGGGAATCCTACTACGGTACAGATATTGATTTTGTCTCCGTAAGTGTCATGGATTCTCTTGATATAGCAAGGGGGCACACATACGCTGGCGGTATGATACTGAATCGCCTCATCGCATAATTTCTGGATGTCCTCCCAGGTAGCAAAGGCTTTCAACTGGGTATGATCCACTTTTCCAAGCATTTCTTTTGCAGTCATGTTGTTCTCCTTCCGGTATCTATTTTCATATTATTGTTACAGTCCGCTAACCTTACCTATTATAGCAAAGAACCCCCGCAAGATAAAGGATAAAGTTTTTACACAAAAACAATACCGCCCAGAAAGCCGTTGACGTGACTTGGGCGGTATCTCACTAATTTTTAATTCTTAACTACATTCCAAGAAAACTCTTCACCGTGTCTTTCATCTTGTCCACGTCACACTGGGTATCGCGCAGCACCGGTGCGGTACGGATTTCTTCGATGGCATTGGGTACTTTCACCTTGGCGATCTTAGACAGTTCATCCACCAGTTCAAAGTCACCCATGGCATCATACTTGATGTCAATGGCATCCATAACGCTTCTGGTGAACTTGAAGGGGCTTGCGGTGGAAGCGATCACGGTGGTCTTGTGATCTCCGGTCTCAACCACATACTTGCCGTACACTGCGGAAGCTACTGCGGTATGGGTATCGATGACATAACCGCATTTTTCATACAGACGGCGGATCTCTGCGGCGGTCTCCGCTTCGCTTGCAAAGTTGCCGTAGAAGTCAGCCAGCTGTGCCTTCATCTCTTCGGTGATCTCGTATTTGCCGTTGCCGGACAGAGCGCTCATCAGCTCACGGTTCTTGTCTGCATCATTGCCTGCAATACGGTAGATCAGACGCTCCAGATTGCTGGAGATCAGAATATCCATGGACGGTGAAGTGGTCAGTACGAATTCTCTGTTGCGGTCATAGGTGCCGGTGCGGAAGAAATCATACAATACCTTATTGTCATTGGAAGCACAGATCAGCTTATCAATGGGCAGTCCCATATTCTTCGCATAAAATGCAGCCAGAATATTACCGAAGTTGCCGGTGGGAACCACAACATTGATCTTCTCACCCTCTGTGATCTTACCATCTTTTAATAATTGTGCATACGCATAAACATAATAACAAATCTGAGGTACCAGACGTCCGATGTTAATGGAGTTCGCAGAGGAAAACTGGAAGCCCTTCTCATCCATTTCTTTTGCCAGTTCCTTGTCGGAGAAAATCTTCTTCACACCGGTCTGGGCATCATCGAAATTACCGTGAATGCCTACCACAAAAGTATTGGCACCCTTCTGGGTCACCATCTGCTTCTCCTGAATCGGGCTGACACCGTTCTTCGGGTAAAATACGATGATCCGGGTACCTTTGACATCGGCAAAGCCTGCCAGAGCTGCCTTACCGGTATCACCGGAAGTAGCAGTCAGGATCACGATCTCATTCTTGATATTATTCTTACGGGCGGAAGTGATCATCAGGTGAGGTAAAATGGAAAGTGCCATATCCTTGAACGCAATGGTGGAACCATGGAACAATTCCAGATAATAAGCATCATCCGCCTGTACCAGAGGAGCGATCTTCTCCGTATCAAACTTGGAATCATAAGCGTTGTTGATACAATTTTTCAGTTCTTCCTCGGTAAAGTCTGTCAGGAATAATTTCATAACTTCATAAGCTACCTGCTGATAACTCATTCCAGCCAGTTCTGAAAGACTCTTGTCCAATGCAGGAATATGATCCGGTACAAACAGTCCTCCGTCATCGGATAATCCCTTCAGAATTGCCTGGGATGCGGTTACCGGTTCGCTGTTGCTGCGTGTGCTGCGATAAATTACTTCCATTTCCTCTCCTCCGTGTCTATGTATGAATGTATGCTGAATATCTCCCTAGCATCTCCATCTATATTTTCGAAAAGTATAGCATACTTTAAACACTGTTGCAAGGTGAATCATTGAAGCGCTTTTTTATCCGAAAAAAATTCATGTCCGCCATGTCGGAATAATAGCGTCAATTTTTCATCGAACCAGCGCATACTTTCGCTGTCGGCATATTTTCTGGCGGCAAAATACAATGCTCCCCTGGAAATGTCCTCGCCCGCCAGAGCCCGTCCGACAGCTTCTACCGTCTCTTCACTGACACTTACTTTGTAATAACTGCCGTCGGCAATGGGAGAAAACTGTGACACCCCGTTTTCCCGCTGGAATACGATCTCCGTAATGCTGTCCGGAAATTTTTCGGAATTCAGACGGTTCAGGATCACATTGGCCACCAACAGCTTCCCATCCTCGTCTTCGCAACCGGCTTCCGCTTCCACGATCCGAAGCAGCACTTCCAGATCCGCCTGTTCCAGCTGGTACTTACTCTCCCGCTGTAATTCACTGCAATCCACTACTCTCTGTCCGGAAGAAGTCCGGGAAGCAATCCCCATCATGATGCTTTCCTTGTCCGCCAGCAGGCTTTCTTCCATATGTACCTCCGACACCGTCTGCTGCAATTTCCTACAGATTTCTTCCATGCGGCAGAGACTTAAAACACCGATCAGAAATATCAGATTTATTGCAAGTAGTCCGCTTAATGCTCTTTTATACATACAGGCTTTGTTCCTTTCCCCAATTCTCATTTTGGCTCTAACTTCATTTTATGCAGCTCGTCCGAAAAATATATCTGTTGTTCTCCGGAGAAAAATGTTACTATAGAAATATGAGTGAGCAAAACATTGAAAAAGAACAATTATATAAAGGAGTCTTCCGGGCCGGAAAAAAAGACGGAACTGTCTATTACCGTGCTTCTCTGACCAAAAACGGCAAGCATATCAGTCTTGGCAGTTTCTCCGATGCCTTACAGGCCCATCGGGCCTACGAACAGGGGCTTCTCCTGCTGTCCGATCCTTCCCTGACACTGCAGTCCTACGAGAAGGTGTCCCCTTTGTCCTTCGAAAAATGGGTCAGTCTGATCAATCTGCGGGACAACGGACTATACATCGGCAATCCGATCTATCTGGGGCAGCAGCTCTTCTATTATTATTTGTCCCCCCACCATGTCTTAAAATTCGACATGGAAGACCTGTTCTATTATTCTTCCCATAAGATCATGTGCCGGGGAAATCATTATTTTGTGGCCGACTACGGAATGCAGCAGACGCTGACCTCACGCTATGGCATCAAAAGCTACGGAGTTCCCGGCGTGGATTATTGTTTTGTCAACGGAGATCCTACGGACTTCCGCAGGGAAAATCTGCAGATCCACAACATCTATCACGGTGTCCGGAAAACGGCAGCAAAAAACGGACAGTACGTTTATACTGTCCGCATTCATATCCGTGGTAATTATATTGTGGGGCGCTACGCTACTGATATCGAAGCAGCCATTGCCTATAACAAGGCCATCGATATTTTGCATAGCAAAGGAGTCACCAGTAATTTTACCCCCAACTATGTGGAAGCCATCACTCCCCGCCGTTATGCCGAGATCTATTCTACGCTCGACATTGCACCGGGAATCCTGAATTATGAGCCTATTTCTCCGAATAATCAATAAAACTGATATTCATATTGGCATAGCCTGCAATGCCGTCGATGGTGACATCATTGGCATATTGCCACATGGTAAAACGATAAGGATAATCCGGCACGTCTTCCATCTGGGAAAGCCATACGTCATATGCCGATAATTTTGACAGGTCAATCTCTTTGATCAGCCACTCCTTGTCTCCGTAAAGCAGGGGCTTATATCCGGCTGCCTCTATGGTATCCAGGAAAGCCTTGGTGATCTTCGTCTTGTCCGCACGACTGACAGTCTCGATTCTCGTCGTATCATTGTCCACAAAACTCATATCAAAAGCCACCGGATAGGTGATCTTGTAGTCTTTGATATTCTCCAAAACGATATTGGATTCCTCCACCGCCTCTTCTTCCGTGATGGCCTGTGAGGTAAAATACACCCCGATCTGTAATCCAGCATCTGTGGCTCTCTTGATATTGTCTACGAAATAATCATCCAATACGATCTGTCCGCTGCCATAGCCTCTGGCACCTACCCGCAACATCACAAAATCCACTCCGGCTTTTTTCAGTTTCAAAAAATCCACATAATCCTGATATTTGGAAATATCCACCCCGACATAGGAAGTCAGTTTGCCGTCCTGATAATATTTCATCAGGTCGGACTGACACACCAGTTTGGTGAAATCATATTCGTGTTTGGGAAGGTACGGGCTGATCAGCACCCATTCTTCCTTGCCGTCCCGGTTGGTCACCAGGGTATGTTTTCCATCGGTGGAGGGATCCGCTTCCGCTGTTTCCTTTTTGTTATCCTTTTGGGAAGGATCCGCAGACGGCAATGGTGTTGCCGTAGTCTCCGGGTACATGTCCCAGAAATCCAGATCCGAAGGAGTCAATGTGCTTCCGGTGATCAGGTTCTGCGTGTCCGGATATTTGTCTGTCTGATTATTTCCTGCCTGTTGTACATTCTCCGTCTGTGCAGCCGTATTGTTCTGTTGGTGGGAAGTGGGCTGTCTGTTCATGATCAGCACCACCGTAAGGATCACTGCCACGAAAATTGTAACAGCAACGATGGCACTGATCACCGTAGGTGTCAGCCCTCCTCCGTGATCTTCATAATCGTCCGGAAGACGCATATCTTTTCTCCTCTTGTACTTTCTTTATGCTTTTACGATACATTTCTTCGGGCATTTCTCCATGCAGGCACCACAGCCCACACATTTCTCCGGATCAATGATTGCATGGAAATTCTCGACCTTCACAGCATCGTGCTGGCAATTCTTTACGCAGATACCGCAGCCCACACAGCCGGTCTTGCAGGCCTTCATGGTAACGGGGCCCTTGTCCGTAGAACTGCAGGCTACCTGTACCGTATTGGAATAAGGCCGTAAGCTGATCAGATGCTTGGGGCAGACCTCCACGCACTTTCCGCAGGCCTTACATTTTTCCTTATCTACTACAGCCACACCGTTCTCTACATGAATGGCATCGAAGGGACAGACCTGTGCACAGGTTCCGAATCCCAGGCAGCCACTGTTGCAGGATTTCGGCCCGCCTCCGGGCACAAAGCTCATCATACGACAGTCCTTGATGCCATAATAATCATAATCCGTTGTGGTCCGCTCGCAGTCACCCTGACAATGCACATAGGCTACCTTGCGCTCGGAAGCCTCTGCTTCTACACCCATGATGGCGGCGATTTTTTTGCCGACTTCCTCTCCGCCTACGGGACAGGTGTTCACCGCAGCCTCTCCCTTTGCAATGGCAGCTGCCAGACCGGAACATCCGGCGAAGCCGCAGCCACCACAGTTATTTCCGGGAAGGGCAGCTAACACCGCCTCTTCCTTCTCATCTACTTCTACTTTGAATTTAATGCCGGCCACGCCAAGGAACAGTCCCACAAAGATGCCGACGATTCCGACACAAGCCGCAGCAATCAGAATTCCTGTTATACTCATCTATGTTACTCCTTCCTAGATCAGACCGGAGAATCCGCAGAAAGCAATGGCCATCAGTCCTGCTGTCAGCAGTACCATGGGCATTCCCTTGAAAGATTCCGGCACTTCATTGTATTCCATCTTCTCACGCAGTCCTGCCAGGATCACGATGGCAATGGTAAAGCCAAGCGCTGTGGCAAAGCCATTTACGATACCGGTCAGAATACCGTATTCTTTCTGCACGTTGGTAATGGCTACACCCAGCACCGCGCAGTTGGTGGTAATCAGAGGCAGATAGACGCCCAGTGCCTGATACAGGGAAGGCATTGCCTTTTTCAGGAACATTTCCACGAACTGTACCAGTGCAGCAATGACGAGAATGAACACTATCGTCTCCAGATACTCAATGTGTAACGGCTGTAAGATAAATTTGTAGATCACACCCGCTACCGCACTGGCCAGCGTAATAACGAAGATAACCGCCGTTCCCATGCCGCCCGCCGTCTTGATCTTGCGGGACACGCCTAAGAAGGGGCACAGTCCCATGAACTGGCTTAATACGATATTGCTGACGATGGAGGAACTGATCAGTAACAGAAGCATATCTTTTACACTATCCATTTATTTGTCCTCCTTATCTAAATCGATGGTCTCCAGATCATCCTCTGCCGTCTGAGGTTTTGCTGCCGCTTTTACCGCATCCTTCACAGCCTCTTCCGTGGTATTGGTATTGTCATAAAACCGCTCCGAGCAGCCGCTCTCGCCACAGTGCAGACAGTCATGTCCGCAGCCGGACTGGATCTTCTCGTAATCCTTGCCAGCCAGCTTTCTCTTATTCTTGATATAGTTCTGCAAAGCGGTCAGTGCAGCCAGTACGAAGAACGCACCGGGAGCCAGTCCGAAAATATTGATCGTCACATAGGAATCCGGCATGATCCGAAATCCGAAGATGGATCCGGCCGCCAGGATCTCACGTACTGCACCGATACAAGTCAGTGCCAGAGAGAAACCAAGTCCCATGCCAAGTCCATCGAACAGGGAAGGAATGGGCGGATGGGAATACGCATAGCTCTCTGCTCTTCCCAGAATGATACAGTTTACAACGATCAGAGGAATATACACACCCAGAGCATCGTTCAGTGACGGCAGATACGCCTGCAACAGCAACTGTACCGCAGTTACGAAGGATGCAATGATCACGATAAATGCAGGGATTCTCACCCGGCTGGGGATCACTTTCCTAAGCAGCGAAATGATCAGGTTACTCATGGTAAGTACCACTGCCGTGGTCAGGCCCATGCCCAGTCCGTTCATGGCCGATGTGGTCACCGCCAGAGTCGGACACATTCCCAGCATCAGTACAAATGTAGGATTTTCCTTGATGATACCGTTATAAAGTCTTTCACCTGCTTTATTCATTGCCAGCACCTCCCTGTACATAATCATTAAATGCCAGAAGGCTTCCGTTGACAGCGTTGGTCACTGCTTTCGTGGTGATGGTCGCACCGCTGATGGCATCGATCTCACTGTCAGAAGTGGATCCGGTCTTGGTGTAGGCAAAGCTCTTCACGTTCTTGTTGTGGAACTGCGGCACCAGTACATCTCCCGCTTTCATGCCCAGTCCGGGAGTCTCGGAAATACTTAAAATAGAAATATCATTGACCGTACCATCCAGACGGATTCCCACATACAGCACAATATTTCCGCCATAGCCTTCGGAGGTCGTGGTCTGGATCACATAGCCCAACTGCGTTCCGGAAGCATCCTGCGCTTCATAGACGGTACCGATGGTGATTCCGGTATCTGCCAGCTTCTGCGCCGTATCCGCAGAAGGTGTATAAGCATCCAGTTCTTCAAAATGCTCCGCATCCGCAAAGACCGCCTGACAGGCTTCCTGCACCGCTTTTTCCTCCTGCTGACGGATGGGCTCCTTGGTCAGTTCATAGACAAAGCCAAGCAAAAGTCCGGCAATCAGAGTAATTGCGAACAAAATGCCTGCTTCTTTTAACATTGCCTGAATATCATTCTTATTTTTCACGTTTCGCACCTGCCTTTCTGCCAAAAGCCACCGGCATGGTGAATTTTTCGATCAGAGGTACCAGAAGGTTACCTAAAATGATGGCATAGGACACTCCCTCTGCTCCCGGTCCGAAGATACGGAAGATTCCGGTAAGAAGTCCCAGTATCGCACCGTATACATACTGTCCCTTGATGGTAATCGGTCTGGTGACATAATCCGTTGCCATGAAAAAGGCACCCAGGATCAGGCCGCCGCCCGCTAACTGTGCAGACAGATAGGCAGGATCAAAGCCGTGCCCGCCGAAGATTCCCACAAACAGGATCACGGTCACAATATATGTACCGGGGATCCGAAGGTCGATCACACCGATCAGGATCAGGAAACAGGCACCGATCAGCAGTGCGATCACGGAAGTCTCGCCGATGGTACCGGCGGTCTTACCTACGATCATGTTCATGACATTGACACTCTCTCCTGCCTTCAGTGCTGCCAGCGGTGTAGCCCCAGTATAGGCATCACAGGCAAAATTCGTCATCTGGGACGGGAAAGAGATCAGCAGAAAGCATCTGGCTGCCAGTGCCGGGTTCATAAAGTTCTGACCCAGACCACCGAACAGCATTTTTACCACAAGGATGGCAAACACACCGCCCAATGCCGCCATCCACAGCGGAATGCTCACCGGCAGATTCAGCGCCAGCAGCAGTCCCGTTACCACTGCTGACATATCGGAAATCGTGATTTTTTTCTTCCAGAGCCAGCCGAATAATAACTCCGTCAATACTGTACTGGCAATGGTCACAGCCATGACTGCCAGTGCTCTGGGGCCAAAGTTATAGATTCCGAAACCGGCAGCCGGCAGCAGTGCGATCACCACGGCTGTCATAATGCTGCTGGTCGTTACTTTTGACCGGATATGAGGATTTGAAGATACTTTTAAAAGTCCGCTCACTGTTCTTCCCTCCTACTTCTTTTTCTTCTTGGCAAGCTGGATCTTACGCATGGATTTGATCTCCTGCGTCAGAGGACGCTTTGCCGGGCATACAAAACTACAGCAGCCGCATTCACAGCATTCCATACCGTTATGTTCCACGAAAGCCTCTTCATCAAAATGCTCCGCATAGGTTGCCAAAAGGCTGGGAACAATACGGCCGGGACATGCTTCCACGCAACGTCCGCAGTTGATGCAGGGACTGGGCTCCATAGCGGATACATCGTCCTGGGTCAGTGCCAGTAATGCGGTAGAGGTCTTTGTGGTGGGTACATCCAGCTGGAACATACCGAATCCCATCATGGGACCTCCGCAGATGATCTTCTCCGGCTCCTGCTTAAATCCACCGGCTATATCCAACAGTTCCTGATAACTCATACCGATAGGTACACGGAAATTCCGGGGATTGGCCACAGCATCTCCGGTAACAGTGATGATACGTTCCATCAGAGGGCGTCCTTCCGTCACCGCTCTGTAAATGGCAACCACGGTATCTACATTATCTACAATACAACCTACGTCCGCAGGCAGCATGGAGGAATTGATCTTCCGTCCCGTTGTGGCATAGATCAGCTGACGCTCCGCGCCCTGAGGATACTTGGTCTTCAGTGCCTTCACCGTGATCTGAGGATCGTTCTTAGTCATCTGTTTTAACAGAGAGATACAATCCGGCTTATTGTCCTCCACGGCCAGAATACCGTGGGCATTGTCAAACAGCTTCAGCATGATCTTCAGACCACCGATCAGCTTGTCCGGCTCTTCCATCATTCTGCGGTAATCGGAAGTCAGATAAGGCTCACATTCCGCACAGTTAGCAATTACATATTCAATTTTGTCAGGATCCTTGGGAGACAGCTTGACATGCGTAGGAAATCCGGCACCACCCATACCTACGATACCGGCTTCCTTCACAATGTCGATGATCTCTTCCTTCTGCAGTTTGTCCACCGGTGCATAAGGATGAAATTCTTCGCTCTCATACAGGCCGTCATTGTCGATCACGATACTCTGTATCAGATCTCCTGTTACCACACGTCTCGTCTCAATGGTTTTTACCGTACCCGACACAGATGCATAGATGGGTGCCGACACGAAGCCACCACTTTCCGCTATCTTTTGTCCCGCCAGTACCCGGTCTCCTTTTGCCACGATGGGCTTCGCCGGAGCGCCGATGTGCTGGGACAACGGATAGACCATTTCCCCTTTGGGCAGGACATCCTGGATCGGTTTGTCCTTGGACAGATCTTTTCCATCATAGGGATGTATTCCGCCTACAAATGTCAACTTTGCCATTTCCTAACATCCTTTCTAAATAGTTACTTGTATTGCAAATCACATTATGATAATTGTACTATTTTTATCAACTTTTATCAACAAAATGCTACTGCAAATTCTAAAATTATGGTAAAATAAATTCACCCATAGAAAGTCTGTGTGACTGCTTGCAGGCAGCACAGATTTTCTATGAGGTGAATAAACAAACATAAGTAAGTAGGGTGATAGCCCGGATTACGCATGTTTGTTACGCTTTCGAGAGTTCGAAGAACGAAGAAAGCGTTTATTAACTTGCCCACACGGCAGAAAGAGGTCATACATGAAAAAATCAGAAGAGACTCTGGAGGATTTCGCGATCTCCTATCCCTTGGATAAGCTGGCGCCTCTGGAACAAATCCTTTTTCTCGATATTGAGACCACGGGATTCACTTCCCGTACTTCTTATTTATATATGATTGGCTGTGCCTACTATCAGGCCGGCAAATGGCGGACCATCCAGTGGATGGCGGATGACTATTCCCAGGAAGGGGATATTCTCACTGCTTTCTTTGATTTTGCAAGAGACTATCGCTATCTGGTACATTTCAATGGCAATAATTTTGACCTTCCCTTTATCACCCAGAAATGTGCGCAGTTAAAGCTTCCGTTCTCCTTTGACGGATTTCAGGGTATCGACATTTACCGCCGGATCTCCCCTTATAAATTCTTCCTAAAGCTGCCGAACTGTAAGCAGAAAACTTTGGAGCAGTATCTCGGAATTGCCCGGACCGATGTTTTCTCCGGCGGAGAACTCATTGGTCTATACCATGATTATGTAAAAAATCCTTCGGAATTCACAGAAAAAGCATTGTTTTTGCATAATGCGGACGACCTGAAGGGAATGTTGGAAGTTCTTCCGATTCTGGCCTACTATGATCTGTTCAACGAGAATTGTGTGAAAGCCAGAAAAGTACAGGCCAACTATTACAAAGATGTCAGTGGCGCACAACGCAAGGAACTGTTGATCACCCTGCAGATTCCCACTTCCCTGCCCAGACTGGTAACCGCTTCTGCGGCCAACTGCTATTTCCGTGGAGAAGGAGAATCGGCTACTTTAAAGGTTCCCATTTACGAAGAAGAATTAAAATATTTCTATTCCAACTACAAGGACTATTACTATCTTCCTACGGAAGATGTGGCATTGCACAAATCTGTAGCCGGTTTCGTGGACAAAGAGCACAGACTCCAGGCCTCCGCAGCGAACTGTTACACCCGGAAATTCTCCTGCTATCTTCCCCAATGGGAGATTCTGTTCACGCCATTCTTCAAGAGAGATTATAAGAGCAAGGAATTATTCTTCGAGTTGACGGATGAAATGAAGAAAAACAGAGAAGGATTTACACAGTATGCCAATCATGTTTTGTCCATGATCGCATCTACTTACTAACCGGAACGAAATGAGGCATCGTCCCTTAGATGTACTTATAGCACAGAAAGCACAAAAAGAGGAAAGCAAAACTGCTTTCCTCTTTCTCATTTTGTCATTTTCTGTACTCACTACATCGGTTTCACATAATAGAAAGAACTCTTTCTGTCAAATCCGATTTCGCGATAATTCATAATCTGTTCGGTACTTCCGATAAACAGCATACCACCCTTGGCCAGTGACTGGTAATACTTACGGAATACTTCATCCTTTGCTTCTTCTGTAAAGTAAATCAATACATTTCTGCACACGATCAGATTACAGTCGGTAGGATAAGTATCCTTCAGTAAATTGTGCTGGTGAAAATCCACTCTTGCCTTGATCTCATCTGCGATCTTGTAAGAAGGACCGATCTTCGTGAAGTATTTCTTCTTCAGATCCTCCGGCACACCTTCTATGCTCTTCTCTCCATACAGGCCGGTCTTTGCCTTTGCGATAACCTGTTTGTCCAGATCTGTAGCATAGATACGAATCTGCTGTAACGGAATGTGCCGTGACAGAGCCATTACCAGAGAGTAAGGCTCATCTCCCGTGGAACATGCCGCACTCCAAACCTTCAGGTTCTTGCCGAAGCGTTGAATCAGTTCCGGGATCACGGTCTCTTCCAGATATTTCCACTGTTCCGGATTACGGTAGAATTCTGAAACATTGATAGTAATGTATCCTACAAATTCCTCAAAAAGTACTTTATCCGTCTTCAGTGCCTGTACATACTTGTCATAACCTACGATCTTATGTTTGGCGATCAGAGTATCGATACGCCGTTTCATCTGCTTCTCTTTGTAAGCATTCAGATCGATCGTAGTCAGAGAATAAATCTCCTTTTTAAAATACTCATAATCATATATCATGAATATCTACCACCTAACGGTTGATTATTTCTCAGAGTTCTCAGCCTCTGCAGCGATAACAGCGTCAATATCTACAGATACAACATCTGCATCGGACTCTTCCTCTGCCTCAACGGTTTCTGGAGCTGTCAGAGCTTTAACGCTCAGGGAAATCTTGTGATCAGCCTCATTGAAATCTACAACCTTAGCTGTAACTTCATCGCCAACGCTCAGTACATCGGAAGGTTTCTCAATGTGCTCCTTTGCGATCTGGGATACATGAAGCAGAGCATCTACACCGGGCTCTAATTCTACGAAAGCACCAAAGTCGGTCATTCTTGCAACCTTACCAGTTACAACATTGCCTACAGCATACTTCTCTGCTGCATTCTTCCAGGGGTTAGCGTCGTCGAATTTCAGGGACAGTGCAATCTTATTGCCGTTGATCTCTTTGATCAGGACTTTCAGCTTATCGCCAACCTTGAATACCTTCTTGGGATGCTCAACTCTGCCCCAAGACATCTCGGAGATGTGAAGCAGTCCGTCTGCGCCGCCAAGATCGATAAATGCGCCGAAATCAGTTACGTTCTTAACAACACCTTCTACGATATCGCCTTCTTTGATCTTCTCAAAGAGTTCCTTCTGCAGCTCAGCCTTCTTGGCTACGATCAGCTGTTTGCGGTCACCAATGTATCTTCTTCTCTTGGGATTGTACTCGCTGATCACGAATTCAATCTCCTGTCCTGCATACTTGGTCAGATCCTTCTCATAAGTATCGGATACCAGGCTTGCGGGGATGAAGATTCTTACTTCGTCCACGATCACGCTTAAACCACCGTCCAGTACCTGGGATACGGTTGCCTTAAGTACCTCGTGATTGTTAAATGCTTCTTCAATTCTCTTGTTGCCTCTGTCTGCAGCAAGACGCTTGTAGGTAAGGAGAACCTGACCCTCACCGTCATTTACTTTCAGGACCTTGACTTCCATGGTGTCACCAACCTTGGCAACCGTGGTAAGATCCACGCTGGAGTCGTTGGTGTATTCGTTCTTGGTAAGAATACCGTCAGATTTGTATCCGATGTTCAGAATGATCTCTTCCGGTTTCACATCGATGACTGTACCTTCGACTACCTCTCCTGCATGTATTGTCTTTAATGATTCTTCCAGCATTTGTTCAAAAGTTAATTCTGACATAATTTTGAACCTCCTCAATTAATTTATTTGGGGTGGAAGCCCCCGCGGTAATACCCACTAGTCGAACAGCTTTAGGTAGATCTAAATGCAAGTCATCCAGTGTCTGTATAAAATAGGTGTGCACACATTCCCTTTGGCAGATTTCGTAAAGCTTTCTGCTATTAGAACTGTGCTTCCCTCCTATTACAATCATAACGTCAGCTTCCGCTGCAATGGCCTTTGCCGATCGCTGTCGCTCTTCTGTAGCATTACAGATAGTGTTCACAACACTATCATTGTAACCTTTTTTTTCAAAAATTTCAACTATATATTGAAATTTATTGTAGTTATATGTCGTCTGAGACACAATACAGAGCTTTTCACCTTCTGTTTTCACAAAATTTTCTGCCTGTTCGGGAGTTTCCAGAACGGTTACCGGGCCCTGACACCAGCCGACGATACCCTCTACTTCCGGATGTTTCGGATCCCCCACGACGATCACATGGTACCCTTCTGTGCTCTTTTGTTCCACGATACGATGGATCTTTTTCACAAAGGGGCAGGTGGCATCAATGCACTCCAGACCATTCGCTTCCATGATATCATAGATTTCTTTTGCCACTCCATGGGCACGGATGATCACAGTGGGAATGGTCTCCCCGGCTTTCAGGTTTTTTAGTTCTTCTTTGCTTTCCAGAACTCTTACTCCTTTTTCCGCCAGTTCCCGGACCACTTCCTCATTATGCACGATGGGGCCATAGGTATAGATAGTCTTCCCGTTTTTTAATTGTTCATACACAGTATCTACGGCGCGCTTTACGCCGAAGCAAAAGCCTGCGCAGTCTGCCAGTCTTACTTCCATATCAGATCTCCTGTTTAACCGATCAGTTCCACGATCCGGTCGATGACCTGCTCGATCGTCATATCGGAGGTATCCACCAGTACCGCATCCTCAGCCTGTTTTAACGGAGAGGTCTCTCTGTGCATATCTCTATAGTCTCTGTCTTCGATATCCTGACGGATCTTCTCCAGATCACAGGTCTCTCCCTTGGCGGTCAGTTCATCATATCTTCTCCTGGCTCTCACCATGCTGCTGGCGGTCAGATAGATCTTCACCTGAGCATTCGGAAGAACCACTGTACCGATGTCACGGCCGTCCATGATCACGTCGCTTTTAGCTGCAAGTGCCTGCTGAAGTTCTACCAGTTTGGTGCGTACTGCGGGTTGTGCACTGGTATTGGATGCCATATTGCCGACTTCTTCGGTACGCAGATAAGCATTAACGTTCTCTCCGTTTAATAAAACGACCTGCTCACCGTCCACATACTGAATGGTGATATCCGCCTCCTTGCATTTATCGGCGATGACCGCTGCATCCGTGGGTTCCACGCCCTCTCTTAACATAAACAGTGCCATGGCACGATACATTGCTCCGGTGTCCACATAGATAAATCCTTTTTTCTTTGCCACAGCTCTTGCAATGGTACTTTTTCCGGCACCTGCCGGGCCGTCGATTGCTACATTAAAACTCATAGTCTAGTCCTCTTTTCTTTATTTCTATTAATTATAATTGATTTCTATTAATTATTATTTTTTCACAAATCTTCCGATTTTCATTCGTAAAATCTCTCTCCGGACTTTTTTGTGCGCGAATTTATTGTATGCTGTCCCCCGCCAGATGTCCCGTAGACCAGGCGATCTGCAAATTAAAGCCCCCGGTCATGGCATCCAGATCCAATACTTCCCCTGCGAAATACAGATGCCGTACACGTTTGGATTCCATGGTGGAAGGATTGATATCCTTTACCGAGATTCCCCCCTGAGTGATGATTGCTTCCGCAAAAGATCTCGTCCCCGCCACCGTCATGGGTAGTTCCTTGATCAATGAGCCGAAAGCTTTTCTCTCTTCCCGGCTGATTTCGTTCACTTTCTTCTCCGGGGAAATGTCGGACAACTCTATCATAACAGGAATCAGCTTTGCAGGGAACAGGTGGTCCAGCGCATTTTTAAATTGTTTGTTCTTTGCTTCCTCAAAATCCCGAAGCAAACGTTTGTCCAGCTGTTCCGGGGTCAACGCCGGTTTCAGATCCAGGAAAAGTTTTACCTCATCGCCGCCTTTACGTTTCGAAAGATTTTTCGAATAAAAGCTGCTGGCTGACAGGATCAGGGGGCCGCTGACGCCAAAATGGGTAAACAGCATCTCGCCGAACCCTTCATACCAGGTCTTTTTCCCACACTGCATCCGGATCTCCACATTTTTTAAGGAAAGGCCCATCAGTTCCCTGCACCAGTTTTCCCGGATCTCCAAAGGCACCAATGCCGGTTTCCTCTCCGTCACCTTATGCCCTGTCTCTTCCGCGAAACGATACCCGTCCCCCGTGGATCCGGTGCTGGCATAGGAACAGCCTCCAGTACAGACAATGCAGTCATCCGCCGCGATTTTCTTATGGTCTGCACATTCCACGCCACAGAAAACAGGATTGCCATCCGTTTCCTTCGTTAGGATCTTTATCACCTCGGTATGCAGATGAACATCCACCTGATATTTGCGAAGTTCTCTCTGGAGGGCGGCGATCACGTCCGAAGAATGATCGGATACCGGAAATACCCGGTCTCCCCGCTCCGTTTTCAGCGGGCAGCCTGCCTGCTCCAGCAGATCGCATACCCGTGTATTGTCAAAGCCGTAAAAAGCACTGTACAGAAACTTTTCATTGGTACAAATATTCTGAAATAGGACATCCATGTCCGCCGCGTTTGTCACATTGCAACGGCCTTTTCCAGTGATGAACAGTTTTTTCCCCAGCTTTTCGTTCTTTTCCAGAAGTATTACCTTATGCCCTTTTTGTGCTGCCGCAATGGCAGCTATCATGCCGGCAGCACCGCCACCGATCACAATCACCTTACTCATTTCTATCCTCTTTTGCCGATCTGTCCGTCCATCATTTTTCCTTGCGCCGCAGGGAATAGTCCAGCATCGGTTCATCATCTATAAAGTCGATCTCATCATTCAGATATACCTGATAATTATTCCAGGTCTCTTCCAGTGTCTCCAGATTTTTACGCACCTGCTCCGGACATTTCAGGCACAATGCCACTACCAGCGCATTGATCACGCTTAAAGGTGCCACCAGAGAATCCACCACCGACACCATGTCGCTTCTGGCCAGCAGATTGCAGGAAGAATACAGATTCATGGGGGAATGGATGCTGTCGGTAATGGCGATCACCTTGGCATTCCGGTCATTGGCAAACTCCATGGCCTTTAACGTCCGCATGGAGTATCTGGGAAAACTGATACCGATGAAGCAGTCCTTCGGGCCAATATGGATCATCTGTTCAAAAGTCTCACTGACACTGGTGGTATTCAGTAAAAAGACTTTGCCACGGATCATATTCAGGTAAAAATGCAGAAACGCTGCCAGTGGCTCATTGCTGCGAAGTCCCATGATATAAATGGTCTCCGCCTCCAGAATCGTGGCAACGGCGGATTCAAAGGCCGCCGGATCCAGATTGTCTATGGTATCCTGGATCTTTTCGATATCTGCGCTGAGTACGGAGGTCAGGATCTCCGACTGGGAGCTTCTGCCGTATTTGGCATCCATTTTCTGAATGCCGTTGAGCTTTCCCTGCACGCAGCTTTCCAGTGCCTTCTGGAATTTCGGATAACCGTCATAACCGATTCCCGCTGCAAAACGCACTACGGTAGATTCACTGATTCCCAATGTCTCACCCAGCTTTGCTGCGGTCATAAATACTGCCTGATCGTAATGTTCCGATATGTAATCCGCAATGGCTTTGTGGCCTTTGCTCATTTTTGCATAATGTTCGTTGATTCGGGTAAAAACATCATATTCTGCCACGGTTCTTAACCTCGCGTTGTCTCATTGTAAAAAGCGTAATAGGAATGCTCTAATAGCTGCATTGTCTGTAAGTCTGTCAGATCATAATCTCCGGTCAGAGACATGCAGGCAGCTCCGTGAATGAAAATCCACATTTTCATGAACAGATCACCGGGATCCGGGCAGCCCGCCACTCTGGCCAGGTTGATCTCGTAGACCACGTTTCCGGCATCACCATTCAAGATCTCATACATACTCTTTTTCTTATGTTTGCCATCCTGGTTATCCGATACAAACAGAAGCTCGAACAGGTGTCTCTCTTCTCTAGCAAAAGCTATGTAAGCCATGCCCAGATTGGCGAAAGGTGTCTTGCCGGTACGGGGATACAAGCTGTAATAATCCAGAAAATAAGCTGCAGCTCTCTCATAGACCGCATCCCACAGTTCTTCCATATTCTTATATACTCTGAAAATAGGCTGTGTAGAGCACCCTGCTTTCGCCGCTACCCTTCTGGCTGTCACATTGGCAAATCCCTCTTCCCTTGTCATGGCAAATGCCGTATCCAGGATTTTATCAATTGTGATCATCTCTTTACGAGCCATAATCCCTCTCATTCCGCTGTTCGAATACAGCAAACGACGTATTCTTCTATAACACTTGTTATTTTAGTGGGTGAAGAGGTAGTTTGTCAATATGTAAATAAACTCATTCGCATATTGGGCTGACTGGGGGCTGACCAAGGGCATGTCTAAATAACGGCTTCTACGCGCTTCGCACTCTCGAAGCCGCAACCACATGAGCAATCCGGGCTATTACCCCGGTTCGACCGGGGACATGTCTAAATAACGGCTTCTCCGCGCTTCGCGCTCTCGAAGCCGCAACCACATTCGCAATCCGGGCTATCGCCCCGGTTCGACCGGGGACATGTCTAAATAACGGCTTCTCCGCGCTTCGCGCTCTCGAAGCCGCAAACTCATTCGCAATCCGGGCTATCGCCCCGGTTCGACCGGGGACATGTCTAAATAACGGCTTCTCCGCGCTTCGCGCTCTCGAAGTCGCAACCACATTCGCAATCCGGGCTATCGCCCTACTTGCTCATGTGGTTTTGTTCGTCTAATAAAAAAGCCGCACTGACTGCGAGCAGTCGTGCGACCTTTTTATTGACGAATTATTTAGACAGGGTATGCACCGTTCTTGGTGTCAGCCTGGGTCATATCAACCTTTTCCTGCTGTGCCTGACGATACTTGAAGAAGTCGGTAGCAACCTGAGGGAACAGAGCGTAGCTCAGAACGTCCTCATCCTGCTGTTTCCATTCCTTCATTTCGCCTTCCAGCTTATCCATCTCATTGTCGAGCAGATCAGCGTAACGGCAGGTAATTCTCTCCTCACCGGGGATAACCTTGTCGATAACTTCCTGGCTCATGGGCTTAACGGTCTGACCGTACTCACCACGAAGAACTGCCTTGGTCTCCTTGGTAGCCATCTTGTAACGCTCACCAAGCAGTACGTTGAAGACTGCCTGAGTACCAACGATCTGTGAAGAAGGGGTAACCAGAGGGGGCTCACCCAGATCCTTACGAACCTTGGGGATCTCCTTCAGCACATCGTAGTATCTGTCTTCTGCATTCTGCTCCTTCAGCTGGCTAACCATGTTGGAAAGCATACCGCCGGGTACCTGATACAGCAGAGTCTTGATATCAACACCCATAACCTTGGGATTCAGCAGGCCGTTAGCCAGGCACTCATCTCTGTAAGGTCTGAAGTAGTCAGCGATCTCAGCTAACAGGTTCTGATCCAGACCGGTATCGTAAGGGGTTCCCTTGAAGGTCTCAACCATAACCTCGGTAGCAGGCTGTGAAGTACCCATAGCGAAGGGGCTCATAGCGGTATCGATCACATCAACACCGGCCTCTACTGCCTTCAGGTAGGTCATGCTTGCAACACCGGAAGTATAGTGAGTATGCAACTGGATGGGAAGCTTGGTAACTTCCTTCATCGCCTTGATCAGTTCAGCAGCCTTGTAAGGTACTAACAGACCGGCCATATCCTTGATACAGATGGAATCTGCACCCATCTCTTCGATCTTCTTGGCCATGCTGGTCCAGTACTCCAGAGTGTAAGCATCACCCAGAGTGTAAGCCAGAGCAACCTGTGCTTCACCTCTGCCTTCCTGTGCCTTGAACTTGTTGGTAGCATTTACCGCTTCCTGTAAGTTGCGCAGGTCGTTCAGACAGTCGAAAATACGAATGATATCAATACCGTTGGAGATGGACTTCTGTACGAAGTAATCTACCACGTCATCTGCATAAGGTCTGTAACCCAGAATATTCTGTCCACGGAACAGCATCTGTAACTTGGTGTTTTTGAAGCCGTCACGCAGCTTTCTCAGTCTGTCCCAGGGATCTTCCTTCAGGAAACGAAGGGATGCATCAAAGGTAGCACCTCCCCAGCACTCTACGGAATGATAACCAACTTTATCCATCTTGTCAACGATGGGAAGCATGAATTCGGTCGGCATTCTGGTAGCGATCAGAGACTGATGTGCATCACGTAAAACAGTTTCCGTAATCTTAATCGGTTTCTTTTCAATTTCTGACATTACGAATATCCTCCATAATAATATTTTCTATAGTTAGTATGACGCGATGCCATTCATAAGTCCTTCGGACTTATTTCATCGTGCATCGCTTTAAAATACACCGAAGATAGCCATGAATGTACCGGCTGCTACGGCAGTACCGATAACGCCTGCTACGTTAGGACCCATAGCATGCATGAGCAGGAAGTTGGTAGGATCGGATTCTGCACCAACCTTCTGGGATACACGTGCTGCCATAGGAACTGCGGATACACCTGCGGAACCGATCAAAGGATTGATCTTGCCACCGGAAAATACACACATCAGTTTACCAAACAGAACACCTGCGGCGGTACCGAACATGAATGCGATCAGACCCAGAGCTACGATCTTCAAGGTATCTGCATTCAGGAATGCTTCTGCGCTGGTGGTAGCACCTACGGAAGTACCCAGCAGAATAACTACGATGTACATCAGAGCATTGGATGCTGTCTCAGTCAGCTGACGAACAACACCGGACTCACGGAACAGGTTACCCAGCATCAGCATACCTACCAGAGGAGCTGTGGTGGGAAGGATCAGACATACAACGATGGTAACAACGATGGGGAACAGGATCTTCTCCAGCTTGGATACGGGACGAAGCTGACCCATCTTGATCTTTCTCTCTTTCTCAGTAGTGAGAAGCTTCATAATAGGGGGCTGGATAATGGGAACCAGTGACATGTAGGAATATGCTGCCACTGCGATAGGTCCCAGGATCGCCGTCTGTCCCAGCTTACCAGCAAGGAAGATGGAGGTAGGGCCGTCAGCACCACCGATGATGGAGATTGCTGCAGCTGCCTTGTCGTTGAATCCCAGCCAGATTGCTCCGAAGTATGCTGCGAAGATACCAAACTGCGCAGCAGCTCCCAGAAGGAAGCTCTTGGGGTTCGCAATCAGAGGACCAAAGTCTGTCATGGCACCTACACCCATGAAGATCAGGGAAGGCAGGATTGCCAGTTCATCCAGCTTGTAGAAATAATACAGTAAGCCGCCGGCACCGTTTGCTGCATTTTCAGGGTGCAGCATGATATCGGGATAAATGTTTACCAACAGCATACCGAACGCTATCGGGAGTAAGAGCAAAGGCTCGAACTCATGACGGATAGCTAAATAAAGGAAAAAGCATGCAACCAGAATCATGACATAGTTTCCCCAGGTCAGGTTAAAAAACGCTGTCTGATGAATCAGGTTGTTAAGCGTACTAGCTATATATTCCATTTGATGACCTCCTGTTGTTTATAGAGCTGATGTAAAAAGCCTAGTTCAGAGTTGCCAGAACTGCACCAGCCTCAACAGTATCACCAACTGCAACGTCAATGCTTGCTACAGTGCCGTCTTCGGGAGCTACTACAGGGATCTCCATCTTCATAGCTTCCAGAATGATGACAGCATCACCCTTCTTAACAGCCTGTCCAACACTTGCCTCTACCTTGAAGATTTTACCAGCTGCACCGGCCTCAACCTTGATGCTGCCTGCTGCGCCGCTTGCCTTGGAAGCTGCTGCGGGAGCCTTGGGTGCTGCCTTGGGAGCTGCGGGAGCCTTTGCTGCTACGGGTGCTCCGGTAGATGCGCCCTCTTCTACTACTACATCATATACGTTGCCATTTACGGTAATGGTATAATTTTTCATTTTAATATCCTCCTAACGTTTTTACGATTATCTTACTTTGCGGATAGAACGAACTACAAATCCGTCAGTGCTTGCCGCACCTTCGCTTGCTGCGATCGCAGCTGCAATAACAGCGACCAGCTCAGTGTCATCTGCCTCGGGTTCTTCCTGTGCAACGATCTGAGTTACAGCCTTATCAATACCTGCGTTCTTTGCTTCTTCCTCCTTATCCTTCTTGCTGAATGCAGCCTGGATCTTCGGAATGAAGTTGAACAGGGAAATGATCAGTGAGATCATGATCAGCATTACGAATACAGTTCCCATACCGATCAGAGTGTTCAGTGCAGCTTTGGTCATCAGGCCACCCATGGACTCCACGGGGTTCAGCGCTGCAGACTCCATGCTCAGGAACATATCGTTGGTGAAGATCACTTCTGCCTGTGCATTCTGTTTGGCACCGGTCACATCTACATGTACAATGATCTGATCATCATCGATGGCAGCTTCTGCATCACCGACTGCGGTAATGCCGCCAATGGACTTTTTAGCGGAGTTGAAGGACTCGATAGCAGTTTTGTATGCATAACCATCAACGGTGATACCTACATTTTCCTGTACCATATATGCCACTTCATCAGCGGTATACTCAGAGAAGCTCTCCAGTGCAGCTTCGTCTTCAAAATTCTCCAGAGAAGGAATCACATACTGGGTAGCTATCTGGATTGCAGTGTCCATCTTGCGCTGCTCATAATCCGTATAGGTCTCCTCACTGCCGCACGCGGTCAAACCAAAGATGCAGGTAATCATACATACTAAGCTTAAAAATTTCTTCATTTTACAATCACCCTTTCTTATACAGTTCCGTGTTTCTTTGCAGGACGGTCTTCACTCTTGGTGAATAGCATCTCGAATGCGCCGATCACATATTTTCTGGTATCAGCAGCATTTACGATCTGGTCCACATATCCTCTCTTGGCTGCGCTGGTTACATTCAGAGTAAGTGCTTCGTACTCAGCAGCCTTTTCATTAATCACATCAGCGCCCTGGCCATCATACATGATCTTGGCAGCCAGCTTGCCGTCCATAGCACCAATCTGTGCATCCGGCCATGCCATGGTGATATCCGCACCGATTGCCTTGGAGTTCATTACCACATAAGCGGTTCCCAGAGCCTTGCCGATCACAACGTTCACCTTGGGAACGGTAGCGTTGGCAAATGCGTAGGTCAGCTTTGCAGCAGCCTTTGCGATAGCCTTCTCGGAAGCCAGAGTTGCTTCGTAACCCTTTACATTGGTCAGGGTCAGTACAGGAATGCCGAAAGCATCACAGAAGTTTACGAACTCAGCAGCCTTCTCACAGCCCTCTGCAGTCAGAACTGCATCCAGCTTCTCTGCTACCTTGCCTTCTTCGTCGCAGATTTCGGAACGGTTAGCTACCGCACCAACGGTAACGCCATCCAGACGTAAGAAACCGGTTACCATGTTCTTGGCATATCCGGCCTTCACCTCGAAGAAGTTGTTGTCATCTGCCAGAATGGACAGAGCAACGGATGTGTCGCCGACGCAGCCTGCGATCTCAGGATTTACACGGTTCAGATCATCAGTGCAATCCTCTAAGAAACTTGCATCATCCTCGTTGTTGGCAGGCAGGAAGCTTACCAACTCTCTTACCTTCTCCAGAATGGTTGCTTCGTCAGCTACCACGTCAACAATACCGCTCTCTTCTGCCTGGAATTTAGCGGAAGAAGAATCACACTTGGTGATCACATTACCGTCCAGAGCGTTAGGAGCATTTACGAACAGCTTGGCATTCTTCTCTTCCATGAAAGTGAAATCGGTCATGGTAGGGAACAGTCCTAAGCCACCGCCACAGGTTCCGAATACAGCAGTGATCTGAGGGATCACGCCGGAAGCCATGGTCTGCTTTAAATAGATCTCACCAAATGCAGCCAGTGCATCGGTTGCTTCCTGCAGTCTTAAACCTGCAGATTCGATCAGTCCGATTACAGGTGCTCCGGTCTTCATAGCCAGATCGTAGAGATTGGTGATCTTCTTTGCATGCATCTCGCCGATGGTTCCGTTCAGTACGGAAGCGTCCTGGCTATATACATATACAAGATTACCATTGATCACTCCGTAGCCGGTAATACAACCGTCAGAAGGAGTTTCATTGGGTTTCAGATTGAAATCCGTAGCTCTTGCGGTTACAAGTCCGCCGATTTCAACGAAACTGTTGTCATCGAGTAAAGCTGCTATTCTTTGACTCGCTTTTGAAGTAGTACTCATATGTTTTCAGCCCTCCGTTGATAATATAATAAAATATAATAGAAAACGTTTATTAATATAGAAGCACAAATGCCCCCATGATTAACAGTCTGTAGTATAACATAAAATCTGCAACTCGCAAAGAACGAATTGCAGATTTTTACATTTTTTATATATTGTACCTCATTTTGAACAATTTCCCCGTCATTTTTTCCATTCCATTTTTCTGCAATCCCTACGGGAATGCTACCAGAAAACGTTTCAGGATCTGTCTGCCGCACCAGGAAAGATCCACGGCCTCCACTGTCCAAGCAGCATACAGCCGCTCCCTGCGCCAGATTTCGCCATCCACCAGATAACAGATTTCTCCCACCGTCGTTCCTTCCTTTACCGGTGCCTTCAGTTCTTTCTCTTTCCGGTAGAGAATCTCCACTTTCTCGTCTGCGCGCATAAGCAGGCCTTCCGCTCCTTCCGCCTCCGGATCCAGTTCCACCGCCAGCTGCACTTCTCCTGTCAGTTCCTCATCCTGTGCCTCCGTCACCGGGATCGGCATAAGGTACTGTTCCCGTCCGGAAAATTCTTCCTCTCCGAACTTCCGGTAAACAAAATTTTCCAGTCCATATCCAAACAACTCTCTGCTGTCACTCCATTTATAGGTCTTATGATTCGGCCACCCACAGGCCAGAAGTGCCACAATCATACATTTTCCATCCCGTTCCAGTGCTCCCACATAGCAGTACCCCGCCTTGTTCGTAAATCCGGTCTTGCCGGTAAAAGCTCCATCCATCATCTGCAAAAAGGCATTGTGGTTGTGGCACTGAAAGGAGCGTCCGTTTTCCGTGAAACAATACTCCTGTGTCCGGGTGATCTCCCGGAACAGATCTCTCTGGGAAGACTCTCTGATACAGTACCGTAAAATACAGGCCAGATCCTTTGCTGTGGTATGGTGCTCCTTTTCCAGAATACTCCCGTCAGGTAATGTCAATGTCTCTGTGGCATCCAGCCCGTTGGGAGTGATAAACCAGGTATCCTCGCAGCCGATCTCCACCGCCTTTTCATTCATCGCCTGTGCAAATCTATGTAATGCTGCCTTACTCTCTTCTGTAGTATGCTCCGAAGCCTCTTTCGTCTCACCCAGAAGCTTTCCGCCGATATATTCCGCCAGTGCCGCAGCAGCATCATTATGGCTTTCCAGCATCAGGGAAAACAGCAGTTCTCTTACCGTATAATGCTCCCCCTTTTTCACATAGAGCTTTACCTTGGGCATAGTGGCTGCATAGGCGGAAATACTGACCTCTTCCTCCACCTTTGCATTTTCCAGCACCAGAATGCAGGTCATGATCTTGGTGGTGCTGGCCATTGCCATGGGAGTCTCTTCATTTTTTCCATATAGTACCCGCCCGGAGTCGGCATCCAGAAGCACCGCCGCCTGTGCATACAGGTGCAAATCCTCCTGCAGCTGCCCGGCTTCCTTTTCCTCTGTTTCATCAAAAAGGTGCGTAGCCTGTTCCCGGATTCCCTCGCTGACATACCCCTGCCGACAGAATCCGCCTATACTTTCCAGACACAGAATTCCGGCGAAAAGGGCACAAAAAAAGCCTCGCATAATCATCACTCCCAAAAGAGTCCCTTATTACTATGATTATTATGAGGCTGATTCTTTGTCCTATTCTATTATATGTTTAATGTGAGCTGTACTTCCTGCTCCGCCTGCTGTTTGAATTCCTCCACCTGCACCGGGTTCAGTTCCGGCAGTTCCTCCAAGCTCTTCACACCAAAGCAGCGAAGGAACTGTTCCGTTGTGCCGAACAGCAGAGGTCTTCCGGGAGCATCCAGCCGCCCTAACTCCGTGATCAGATCGTATTCCAACAGCTTATTGATGGCATGATCGCAGCTGACCCCTCTGACTCTCTCGATCTCCAGTCTTGTTACCGGCTGCTTATAGGCAATGATGGACAGGGTCTCCAGAACCGTATCCGTCAATGTCATCTTTCGGGGAGTCTTGGCGATCTTGATCAGGTATTCATACATATCCGACTTGGTACACAGCTGTACCGAATTGTCAAACTGTGTCAGTCCGATGCCACGGTTCTCTTCCTCATACCTCGCCGCCATATCTTTTAAAATGGATTTTGTGGTCTTCACATCCTCTTCGATCACTTCCGCAAGTCTGCTGATCTCCACGGAATCCCCCATGGTAAAAAGGATGGCTTCTATTACTGCTTCTGCTTTACTGCGTTCCATGTTCCGACCTCACTGTATCTTAAACGTTAGATGTAATCATAATATCATCGAATATATTTTCCTGACTGATGTTGATCTTGCCGGTCTTCATCAGCTCCAGAATGATCAGGAAAGTAACGATGACCTCCATTTTGCTGTTCTGCTTCTCCAGAAGCTTTCGGAAACTGAAGGTCTTATGTTCTCTGGCATAAGCTTCCACATACAGCATCTTGATGTCCATATCCACCTCGTCCTTTTCGATATTGCCATACTGGCTGCGGACAGGGTCGATCTTGTCCTCCTGTTTCTTCACAATAGATTTGAATATTTCATGAAGCTTGTTCAAGTTCATATCGCCGATCAGCTCTTCGTAATCGATGGGCTGTCTGTAGGCTTCCACTTCCTTCGGAAGTCTCTGTTCTCTGTACATATTTCTGGCAGCATCCACCTGCCGGTCTCTGAGTTCGAAGGACATATATTTGTACATCTTGTATTCCAACAGCTTCTGTACCAGCTCCGCTCTGGGATCCTCTTCCTCGCCGTCCTCGTTCACTTCCTTGGGCAGCAGCATTTTGCACTTGATATCGATCAGTGTTGCCGCCATTACCAGGAATTCACTCATGACGTTCATATCTTCCCGTTGCATCTGCCTGATGTAATCCAGATACTGGGCCGTGATCTCCACAATAGGAATATCATAGATGTCTATTTTGTTTTTCTCGATCAAATGAAGCAACAGATCCAGAGGACCTTCAAATGCTTCCAGTTTTACAGATATTGCCATGTAATAAAACTCCTATTTCCCCTCATCACTCCCACCGGCCTCTTCTCCCCCCGGCAGCAGATCCACTTCCAGGACCTCTCCAGGATTGAACAGCCGGATCGGAATCGTATGCATTCCCAGTCCTCTGCTGAGCAGCATTCTGGTTTTCCCCAGTGTGAACTCTCCGCCATCATATTTTGGAAAAAGTCTCACATTGGGAGACACCACGCCTTTTCCCCAGATGGGGACTCTCACCATACCGCCGTGGACATGGCCGGCCAGCACCAGATCTGCTCCCCAGTCCGCGTATTTCGGAAAATAATCCGGATTGTGGGCGATCAGGATCGTATACTTTTCTGCGGAAGGTTGTCCCAACAGACTTTTCAGATACTCCGGATCCATGGGCTGGATCCCGAAGCGCTTGTAATACAGCTTGTCGATCTCCGATCCGTAAATGCAGATCCCGGATTCTTCCAGAACGGTATGTTCATTCACCAGCCTCCGGATTCCGATCTTCTGCAGGGCCTCCTCGTACCGCTCCGCCATATCTCCATAGTTCTCCGGGTACAGTTTCAAACGGTGTTCATGATTGCCGTTGCCGTAGTAGATCGGATATTTCCCGGCAAGCTTCGTAAGCAGGTCCACCGCCGTCTCCAGACTTGCCTTCGGCTTTGCCGTCAGAATATCTCCGGCGATCAGGATCATGTCCGGCCTTATCTCATCAATGGCCTGCAGCAGGCGCTCATTTTCTTTTCCGTATCTCTTATTGTGCAGATCCGCCAGAACCACTACCTTAACAGGCTTTTTGATTCTCTGATCCCGCAGGAAATAATGCCGTACCACAAAACGATTGCTGTCGTACAGCATTATCCATACAAGAACCACCAGGATCACTGCGATCACGGTAATCACCACATCCAAATTCTTTGCCCCCATGGTCTATTTCCAGTTAATTGCCAATATGTTCTATAGTATAACATATTTTTCGGGCTTACAAAAGATAAAATTCCATTATTTTAAAGAGGTAGTCCTTGTATACCGCTTTCGCCACATCATTTTCATACAGGATCGGAACGCTTCCGATCTCCACTCCGTTCAACAGATAGACCGCTCTGCCTGCCTCTGCCCCCTTTGCGACAGGCGCCTGTGCCTTCTCCGGTAATTCTATGGTTTTCTTCACTCCGTCCAGCGAATTGCCTTCCGTATCCAGATACCGGAATTCGCTCTGGTATCTGACAGGTACAGTATCTTCCACGCCACCTTCTATCCGAAGGTCCTCCAATGCATCCGTATTCTCATCCAGATACAGGTCACTGACATTGAAACCGTAACTTAACAGTGTCTGAGCATCCTTAAAACGTGCCTTGTAGTCCGGGGCTCCCATGACCACGGCAATCAGGTCAATACCATCCTTCGTGGCAGTGGCAGACAGGCAGAATTTAGCCTTGGAGGTGGATCCGGTCTTCAGTCCCGTAGCCCACTGGTACTGTTTCAACAGCTTGTTGGTACTGTTCAGGGTAAATGTAGAGCTGCCCTGTCTGGTCTCATGGGTGATGTCTTCCATCCAGATACCGGTATACTCAAAGACCTGGGGATATTTCACCGTAAGCTCTCTGGACATAATGGCCACATCCATGGCTGTCGTATAGTGTCCGTCGGAATCCGTCAGTCCGCAACAATCCTCGAAATGTGTATCCACCATTCCCAGTTCTGCCGCCTTTTGATTCATCTGATCCACGAAAGCCTCTTCACTCCCCGCTATGTATTCTGCCACCGCCACACTGGCATCGTTGCCAGAAGCTACAGCAATACATTTGATCATGGTCTCCAAGGTCTGTACCTCGTTCTCCGCCAGGAATACCTGGGAGCCTCCCATGGAACTGGCGTAAGCACTGACGGTCACCGGATCCTCCAGTTTTATCTTCCCCTGATCCAATGCCTCGAATGTTAATAGCAATGTCATGATCTTGGTAATACTGGCGGGACTTCTGCGCTCTCTGGCATTCTGTTCAAAGATCACTTTCCCGGTAGAGCTCTCCAGAAGCACGGCACTGGGAGCTTCGATTGCCGCCGGCTCCGCAGATACACTGATTCCGTCCCACCAGAATACCTGTATGCTGACCGTAAAAAGTAAGATCCATGTGAAAATCCTTTTCCTGTTTTTTTGCATAAAAAAGCCACACTCCCTTATCCTTTCTTCTAAAAGATATGGTCGTATGGCCTTGTATATACCTGTAATCCAACCGTCCGGAACACTACAGTCTGGTGATCAGTGCCTGACAGCGTTCCTTCAGGGCTTCACCCTTGCTGCGCACATCGATGTGAAATACTTTGATCAGCTGGACCACATAATCCACAGCTACAATCGCCAGAATTACCTGAATCAAACGGATACCCACCTGGATCTGTACTCTGTCAATAATGTGATACATGGCATCGTGAACGAACTGTACGATTCCTATTGCATAAAAGCCCCAGGCAACAGTACTTTCCAGGCAGATGATACCACGGTAATTGAAGGGCTTGTTGTTATAATCCCACCAGAGTTCTCCGAGGAAACGGATCATACCGATTCCCACCAGATATTCAAAAGTGGTGGCCAGAATGGCTCCAAGAAAATACAGCTTTACCAGTTTCCCGCGCAGGGGACTTAAAATCAGATATCCCAGCACTCCGCCGAAACCGTAGATCGGGCAAAAGGGGCCTTTGCCAAAGCCACGGTTGGTCAGCTTGTGATTGCAGAAAGACATATAGGTAGATTCCAATGCCCAGCCAAGAATACTGTACAATACAAACGCTGCTAACAGATGATAGATATCTGTTCCCAGTATTTCATAATTCCACATTTTGTTTCCCTCATAAGTACAAAGTCCCCGGTGATTACGCCGAGGACTGTTGTCTTGCATTAGTTATATTTACGTTTTCTTGCTGCTTCAGACTTCTTCTTACGTTTTACGCTAGGCTTCTCGTAATGCTCTCTCTTACGAATCTCCTGCTGGATACCAGCCTTAGCGCAGCTTCTCTTGAAACGACGTAAAGCGCTATCTAAAGTCTCGTTCTCTTTTACGATTACGTTTGACATCTTACACCCGACCTCCCTTCAGTCCCTTCAAGTAACATGACTGACTGGGTTATTCTAATGCGCAGTTGTTCTACACACATTTGATATTATAGCATAAAAAATGTATTCGTCAACTACTTTTTTTATTTTTTATATATAATATTCCCCGTAGCTTACAGAAGAATAAGAACCGCAGACCCGCGCGTGCTTTCTTTCGCACGATTCGCTTACGGACGCTTAACCGTAACGGTACATAAGCGAGGAAAATACCCTCGCAATGCGTCCCTTGGGACGCTATGGTACCGACGGTTGCTTAGAGTCTGCTTGTCCTTATTCTTGTGCAAGCTACTGGATCTTCAAAATCTTATTTAAAAAACTTATCGTAGATACCAAACAGGAAGATGAAGATCACGATCAGGGGCAGTCCATAGGTCAGATAACCGCGCATCCAGTCGTGGACTTTTAAGCCTTTGCCGGTATTTACTTCTGCCTTATAGTTCTCCCATCCCCAGCCGTATCTGGTCACACAGAACAACAGATATACCAGAGATCCTAACGGCAGGAACAGATTACTTACCAGGAAATCTTCGAAATCCAGTACTGCTCCGCCGAAGATGGAGAAGCCGTCCCAGCTCCATACATTGTAGCCCAGTACGCAGGGCACGGACAATGCAATGATCAGGAACAGGTTCACTAGGGAAGATTTCTTACGGCTGGCACCGGTCAGTTCCATACCACAGCAGATGATATTTTCAAATACCGCCAGTACTGTAGACAGAGCTGCGAACGCCATGAACAGGAAGAACAGGCTTCCCCACAGGCGGCCGTAAGGCATATTTGCGAAAATATTCGGCAAAGTAATAAAGATCAGGCTGGGCCCGGAAGTCTGATCCACCCCATAGGTAAAGCAGGCGGGGAAAATGATCAGTCCTGCGGTAATTGCCACGAAAGTATCCAGTACCACAACTCTGACGGACTCACCCATCAGGGAATGATCCTTGCCGATGTAGCTTCCGAAGATCGCCATGGCACCAATGCCAAGACTTAAGGTAAAGAATGCCTGATTCATGGCACCTACCAGTGTAGATACCACACCAACCTCCTGCATACGTCCAAAATCAGGTACCAGATAGAACTTCAGACCTTCCTTTGCTCCCGCCATGAAGAAGCTGTTGATGGCAAGTACTACCATGATGGCAAGCAGTGCGATCATCATGACTTTCGTCACACGCTCCAGACCGTTCTGCAGGCCACCGGCACATATGACGACACCGATGACTACCACCAGTACCATCCAGAACATCATGACCCCTGGATCTGCCAACATCCGGGTAAACTGATCCGCTACCGCATCTGCGGAAAGGCCGGAAAGTTTACCGGTAGCCGTCATATAAAAATAGTGTAACATCCAGCCTGCTACGGTAGTATAGAACATCATTAACAGATAACAGCCTGCCAGCGTGAAATACCCGTGGATATGCCACTTCTGTCCCGGCTTCTCCAGTGCCTGGTAAGCCTTTACGGGACTTTTCTTACTTGCTCTTCCCACAGCGAACTCCATGGTCATAATCGGCAGACCAAGGATCACCAGGAAGATCAGATAAAACAATACAAATGCGCCACCGCCGCCCTGGCCGGCCATGTACGGGAACTTCCATACATTGCCGATACCAATGGCACAGCCGGCAGACAGCAATATAAAGCCTAAACGGGATTTCAGATTCTCTCGTTCCATTATGCGAGCTGACCCTCCAGTACTTTGGACGCTTCCGCGATCGCTGCGGGAATGCCTGCGGGATTCTTACCGCCGGCCTGCGCCATGTTCGGACGTCCGCCGCCGCCACCGCCAACCAGTGCGGCAATTCCCTTGATCAGGTTGCCTGCATGGGCACCGGCCTTTACAGCACCGTCTGTTGCCATGGCGATCATATTGACCTTGCCATCCTGTGCAGAGAGCAGTACGACAACGCCTTCGCCAATCTTATCCTTGAGCTGGTCGCCCAGGTCTCGCAAGCCATTCATATCCACACCGTCTACGCTGGTTGCCAGAAGCTTTGTTCCCTTGACTTCCACTGCCTGATCCATGACATTGCCCAGTGCGGACTGTGCCATCTTGGCTTTCAGGGATTCGTTCTCAGCATTCAGAGCCTTCAGTTCTGCCTGCATATGCTGGATCTTCTCGGTCAGGGCTGCCGGAGCTGCCTTTGCGGCTGCGGCTGCCTTATTGAAGTTCTCTTCCATAGCCTGATAGTATGCCATCACGTTGGCACCGGTCAGTGCTTCGATTCTTCTGACGCCGGCAGCGACACCGCTCTCGGACAGGATCTTGAAGTAACCGATCTCACCGGTATGCTTTACATGAGTACCACCACACAGTTCCTTGGAGAAGTCTCCCATGGATACCACGCGGACAGTATCGCCGTATTTTTCTCCGAACAGAGCCATAGCTCCGCTCTTCTTCGCATCCTCGATGCTCATGATATCGGTAACAACTGCAATATCCTCTGCGATCTTCTCGTTGACCAGAGCCTCTACTTTAGCGATTTCTTCTGCAGTCATAGCCTGTCCGTGGCTGAAGTCAAAACGGGTTCTTGCGCCGTCCTGGTAAGAACCCTGCTGTTCTACATGATCACCCAGTACGATCTGCAGTGCCTTCTGTAACAGATGGGTTGCGGAATGGTTCTTACATACGCTCTTTCTGTTGTCGGTATCCACTGCCAGCTCTGCCTTGTCTCCCACAGTAACTGTTCCGGATACGACCTTACCCATATGTCCGATGCGTCCGCCTGCGATCTTCACGGTCTCAGTCACTTCAAAAGTACCGTTTTCGGTGCTGATCACACCAAAGTCACCCTTCTGTCCGCCCATGGTAGCATAGAACGGAGTCACATCGGTGATCAGTGTACCGGTCTCACCTATCTTTAAGGTGTTTACCAGTTCAGTCTCGGTGGCCAGTGCTACTACCTTTCCTTCTGCGGTCAGTTTATCATAACCTACAAATTCACTGGTGACCTTCTCATCCAGTCCATCGAATACACCTGCTGCGGTGGTAATCTTCTGGGAGAAGTTCTGTCCTTCTCTTGCCTTCTGCTTCTGCTCTTCCATGGCAGCGGCAAAGCCTTCCTCATCTACGGTCAGATTCTCTTCCTGTGCCAGCTCTACAGTCAGTTCCAGAGGGAATCCGAAGGTATCATATAAGTAGAATGCGGACTTGCCGTCGATCTCCTTTTTACCTTCACTTCTCTTCTGCTCCAGAATCTTCTGCAACTCCTTCATGCCGTTCTCCAGAGTGCTCTCGAAACGTGCGATCTCCTTCTGCAGTTCGCTCAGAATGAACTCTCTGTTCTTTTTCATCAGAGGATAACTTTCTGCATAGATCTCATCAATGTACATGGCAGCAATGTGCAGCAGCTGCTCTGTAGTCATATTCAGGGTACGTCCGTGTCTTACCGAACGACGGATCAGACGACGGAGAATATAACCGGCACCGGTATTGGAAGGAAGCAGCTTTGCTTCGTCACCGATCAGCATTACACTGGTACGCAGATGGTCTGCCAGAATACGCATGGATCTGGTCAGCTTTTCATCCGCATTGTATTTCACACCGGAAGCCTCTTCAATGTAAGCGATCACCGGGGCAAACAGGTCTGTCTGGTATACATCTCTGGTACCGTTTAAAAAGGCCAGAATACGCTCCAGACCCCAACCGGTATCCACGTTCTTCTGCTTTAAGGGGGTCAGATGACCGTCATGATGCTTCTCATACTGCATAAATACATCATTACCCAGCTCCGTGTATTTACCGCAGTCACAGCCGGGTCCGCAGTTCGGTCCGCAGTCCGGTCTGTCTGCAATATAGAACATCTCACTGTCGGGACCGCAGGGGCCGTATTCCAGTCCCCACCAGTTGTCATCGGCAGGCAGATAATATACATTCTCCTTCTTGAAACCGGAAGCGATACGGTAGTGTGCGCCTTCCTCATCTCTGGGTGCATTCTCGTCACCGGCAAATACAGTAGCAGCCAGATGGTCGGCATCAAATCCGAATACCTGTGTCAGTAGTTCGAAACTCCACTGGCAACGCTCTTTCTTGAAATAATCTCCCAGGCTCCAGCTTCCCATCATCTCGAAGAAAGTCACATGGCTCTTGTCACCTACGGAATCGATATCGTTGGTACGAACGCAGCCCTGCACATTGCAGAGTCTGGTACCCAGAGGGTGCTTCTGTCCCAGCAGATAAGGCATCAGAGGCTGCATGCCCGCTACGTTGAACATAACACCGGTGGATCCGTCAGATACCAGGGATACTGCTCCCACATCCACATGGCCACGGTCTATATAAAATTGTTTCCAAGCTTTTCTCAGCTCATCAGAAGTGAATTGTCTCATTCTCTCGGTCTCCTTGTCTAAAAATTACACCTTTCGGAAAATAAACCTACATTTCTACATTATAATGTTATCGTTTCGCCGCGTCAAGGATAAAACATCACTCATCCTCGTCTTCCAGGATCTCGTTCAATGCCTCTCTGGCCTCCTCGATCTCCTCTTTTATGCCTTTTTTCAATGCAGCCTCGAAAACAGTGATATAACGATCCAGTTCTTTTCTCCGGTCTCCCAGTGCTTCCTCATACATCCGCTCCGCTCTGAGAAGCACCAGACGGTTCTCCTCCAGGTCTCTGGGCTGGATCTTCAGGTAGGACAATTCTTCCATTCGCTTCTGGATCTCATCATCCGTCATCTGGTTGTCCTGTCCCTTGATGATCATTTTCTGGGTCAGTCCGGTGGATACCACCTTGACTTCCACTTCCAGCAGGGAATTGATGTCATAGGTGTAAGTCACATCCACGGCTTCACTGCCTCTGGGCCCCTTGGGAACATCAATGTTCAGTTCTCCCAGAAACAGATTATTTCTGGCGAAACGGCTCTCTCCCTGCAGTACCCGGACGCGCACCTTGTCCTGATTGTCTCTGACAGTGTACAACCGCTCCGTATGACTGGCGGGGATCACGGTGTTGCGCTCAATGATGGGACAGAAACGGCCGTCTTCAAATTTGCCTTCCTCGTATTCCACCACGACTTCCGTTCCCAATGTAAAGGAGCATACATCCGTCAGAATGACTTCCTTTACCTCCTCCCGGCGTTCCTTCATGGCCGCCTGGATCGCCGCGCCCAGTGCCACGGCTTCGTCCGGGTTCAGTCTTGTATCCGGGAATTTGCGGAACAGCCTGATCAGGAAATCCCTGACCACCGACAGTCTGGTGGCTCCACCGATCAGCAATACCTCATCGATGTCCGACAGCTTCAGTCCTGCATCCGCCAGACTCTTCTTCACCGGTTCCCTGATCTTCATTAGCAGTTCTTCGCACTCTTCCTCATATTCTTTTAAGGTGATCTCTGCCGTTTTGTTCTCTTCACCCAGCATAAGTTCCATGGTCACCGCAGTCTGATCACTGATTCCCCGCTTGGCTTCTTCTGCCTTTTTATAGAGACGCACCTGTTCTTTCTCCGACAGATCCTTATAATGCAGTCCTGTCTTTTGCAGAAAAAGCTTCGACATCACTTCCGTGAAATCTTCACCGCCAAGATAATTGTCTCCGGCTACCGCCCGCACCTCCAGAATATTGTGATACAGCTCCAGAATGGAGACATCAAAAGTTCCGCCGCCCAGGTCAAATACCAGAAATCTGGTGTCTTTTTCTTTTTCGTACAGGCCGTAGGCCACCGCCGCTGCAGTAGGCTCCGAGATCATACGCTCCACCTTCAGCCCGGCCAGTTCTCCGGCCCGCTTGGTGGCTTTTCTTCTCTTGTCGTCAAAATAGGCCGGTACACTGATCACGGCCTCTGTGACTTCTTCCCCCAGATAGGCTTCCGCATCTTCTTTCAGATAACGCAGGATCATGCTGGACAATTCTTCTGGGCGGAACTTTTTGCCGGACAGGTCATAAGTGCGATCCGTTCCCATGCTGCGCTTAAATGCCTGCGCCACACTGTCGGGATAGAGGTTTCTGCGTTCCTGTGCCGTCTCCCCCACATAGACATTGCCGTTCTCATCCACGCTGACCACAGAGGGGGTCAGATGTTTTCCCAGACGGTTGGGGATGATCACAGGTCCTTCCTCCGTAAATGCTGCCACCAGACTGTTGGTGGTTCCCAAATCGATTCCGACTATCATATGTTTTCTTCTCTCTTCATTTTAATTTTTTACTTCTTCCCGAACAGCCTCTGCCAGAATCCCCGTTTCTCCGGCTGCGGCTTTTCCTTGTGAAAAGCGGCTACGGCAGGATCCGTATCCTTCGTCACCTGTTCCGAATGATACCGGTGCCAGATGGCCTGCAATCCCATTCCGGGATGTTCCTGCATCTGCTCTTTCAGCCGCTCCAGTGCTTCTTTCTCCCGGCCCTTTTTCAGCATCTGCAGTATCCGTACCATCTCCAGTTCCTCGCAGACGGGATGTACACAGCCATGGCAGAAGGAACAGTCTTTGTCCAGTTGCAGGAGCGTATCCTGTTCCTCATCGGTGGCCGTATAATATCCCGCCAGATATTCGTGTACGATCCGAAGCTTCGGATATTTCAGATACACATCCTTGCCGCTTTTATCTTCTCTTTCCATGCAGGCTTTCAGCGCCTGTGCATAGTCAGCACCTTTCTTCTTATCTCCGTACAGGATGCATGCCAGAATCAGGTCCGCAATGTCATCCTTTTTGCTGAGATCCTCCTTATTGAAGATCAGTGCCTTATCCATATTCTTGATGGCCACTTTTCCGGAACCACAGATCAGCCCATACCATCCCAGATGGAAAAAGTAATCTTCGAAATACTCCTGGGTATTCCCGGTATTTTTCCCAAGCAGTTCGATCTTCTCCGGCCACGATGTCAGAATATTTCCGGCGATCGTCTTTTCCCCGCACCAGACACACAGATCCAGCTTTTCTCCTGCCGCATCCAGTACATTGACGAATGCCTTCTCCAGAACTTTTAATCCCTCCGTAGTCTTGTCATTGCAGGCCAGACATCTGGCGAAATCCCTCATACGGTTCCGGTCCCGGTCTCCGGCACTTCCCGTCATCTCACGGTATCTCCGGTAAAACTGTTCCGCCATTTCCGTATTACCCAGCAAAAAATAAATTTCTGCCTGTTCCGCAATCAGTTCCGGCCAGGCATGATTCTGTGTTCCGCTCTTTTCATAGAAAAATACACATTTTCTCAGGCAGATCATGGCTTCATCGTATTTGCCGCGGCATCTGTGGATCCGTGCCAGTCCCTTCCAGGCAAAAGGATTGGCCGGGTTCGTGGAAAGTGCCTTTTCATAATCCGCTTTTGCCGCTTCCAGACAGCCTGCCGCATTATGAAAATCTCCCCGCTCCACCAGTAAAAATTCACAAGGGTAGGCATACAGATATTCCGTAATGATCGGAAGTCCTCTCCGGTAAAATATGGTCTTGCCCGCTTCCAGTTTGCTCAGATATTCCTTCCGGAATTTATCTATGGCGTCGTTCATCTGTTCCTGGGGAAGCCCCGTATTGGTCAGCTGCCATTCATAGGCATCCAGGATCACACTTTTGACATTATTATCCTTCGCCTGTTGTAACAATTCCTTCAGTTCCTCCGGATGTGTCAGATCCATGTACACCTTTGCCATCATTTCATAGGCCTTGACATAGGTTGGAAAATAATTTAGACAGGCTCTGCCGTTCTGGATCACCCCTGCTGCATTCCACTGCCTCTTCGCCGCTTCCAGTTCGTTGGCATATGCAGCGTAAACCTGATAATCCCCGATCAGTTTCTGGGATATCTCCGCACAGCGTTCATACTCTTCCATCTCCACATAGATCTGTGCCTTTTCGATCAGCATACCGATATCCTTCGGTGTTCCGGTCTCGGCTTTTTCCGCTTCCGCAATGGCTTCGGCGAATTTTTCCGGCTGTACATAGCCATAAGCCCGATAGCACTGCATCCGGATCATATGTGACTGTCGGATCCGGTCTCTGTCTTTTTCCTCCTCTTCGGCATCCGTATCCCGGAGGATCTTTTTCTCCAGGCTTTCTTCCCATTGGGCTGCCGTGGAAATTGCCTTCTCATATTCTGCCGCTTCTGCCAGCAGTTTTGTCATAAGTCCCAGATATTCCTCACGCCTGTCCGCAGAAACTTTTGCTTCCAGCTCCCTGACCGTGCGGATTCCCAGATCGGTCCTGCCATCCTGCAGATAACACCAGCCCAGATCCAGTCCCAGACCGGGATCATGGTTCTGCGCATATTCCCGTTTCATTTCCCGTTCCAGTTCGGTGTTGATCTTCTGCAGTGTCTCCAGAAATGTGTCGTCTCCGCCTACGGAAAGAATCTCTTCCGCACATTTTTTTGCCTCTTTATAGTTCCCCTGCTCATAATACCAGTCCGTCAGACGCAGGTTCGCCATATAGTGTTTCGGCAGCTTCTCCCGAAGACTCTCATAAATAGCAGACGCTTCTACGCGCCCTTCATTTCTCCACAGTATTTCCGCCGTATTGTAAGCGATCAGATCATCCTCCGGATATTTTGCAGACAGTTTCTTTAACAAAGTAATGGCTTCTGCGGTCTGTCCCTTTCCTTCATAGAGGGACGCACGGCAGATCTCCATAACAGGGTGGGTAATCCCCAGAGCATCCCCACATCCGATCATCTGCTCCGCTTCCTGTAATTTTTTCTCCTGCAGCGCCTGATAAGCTCTGTCATAATATTGCAGAAACTGATCGTAATCCGCATCTTCCGCACCACGGAACTCGGAAAAATCCACTTCTTCCCCGGATTCGCACTTATGTACCATATAGCTTACAAACTGTGCCGGAAAACGCTCTCTGAAGGCCCCCGCATTCTGTACAATGTGGATTTTCTCATCCAGAAGCTTCCAGATTGCGGTCGGCAGCTTATAATGTTCCATCAGAAAACGAAGCAGATAAGTGGTGCAGTTTTCCTCTTCCTCCAGAGAAAGAAAGTCATCCGCCTCAAAAAGCGCTTTCCATTTTTCCACATCACAGCGGTCCGTAATATTCTCATAGACCTTCCGAACACCACGTACCCACTGTCCAGCCGGAGTATCGTCCTCCAGCGTCGGTTCCGCCTCCTCGTTCTCTTCTGCATCCGGCGTTCCGGCATAGCGGCAGGCCTCCTCATAAGCCATCCGCAGTCGCTTGAAGCCTTCCGGATCATCCTCCGGATTCGTTACCGTCAGCTTGTCACGATAGGCATTCTTCAGTGCCCTTTCGTCTTTTGTCTGTTCGATTCCCAGAATCTGAAACACTTCGATCGGTTCCACGCTGTCCCCTCCACTGTAAGTATCAAAGTTTTCGTACCAATAGAAAAAGATATTGAAAAGGAGCAGAAAAATCTTTCTGCTCCTGAATAGTGATCTTAGAATGTAAACTTATCTGCAAAGTAAGCATCCAGATCTTTGATAGCAACACGCTCCTGCTCCATGGAATCACGGAAACGTACGGTAACGCAACCATCTGTCTCGGAATCAAAATCGTAAGTTACGCAGAAAGGAGTTCCGATCTCGTCCTGACGACGATATCTCTTACCAATGTTTCCTCTGTCATCAAATTCACAGTTGTATTTCTTGGAAAGCTCTGCGTAGATCTTCTCCGCACCCTCGTTCAGTTTCTTGGACAGAGGCAGCACACCGATCTTTACCGGTGCCAGTGCGGGATGGAAATGAAGCACAGTACGAACATCGCCGCCCTCTAACTCTTCCTCGTCGTAAGCTGCACACAGGAATGCCAGAACCACTCTGTCTGCACCAAGAGAAGGCTCAATAACGTAAGGGATGTATTTTTCCTTCTTCTCATCATCGAAGTAAGTCATATCCTCGCCGGAGGTATTGGCATGCTGGGTCAGATCATAATCGGTTCTGTCCGCAATACCCCACAGTTCGCCCCATCCGAAGGGGAACAGGAACTCAATATCGGTGGTTCCCTTACTGTAGAAGCACAGTTCCTCAGGAGAGTGATCACGAAGTCTCATCTCGTCTTCCTTGATGCCAAGAGACAGCAGCCAGTCACGGCAGAAGCCTCTCCAGTACTGGAACCACTCCATATCGGTGCCGGGCTCGCAGAAGAACTCCAGCTCCATCTGCTCAAACTCTCTGGTACGGAAAGTGAAATTGCCGGGTGTGATCTCGTTACGGAAGGACTTACCGATCTGTCCGATACCGAAGGGAATCTTCTTGCGGGAAGTTCTCTGTACATTTTTGAAGTTAACAAAAATACCCTGTGCGGTCTCGGGTCTTAAATAAACCGTGTTCTTGGCATCCTCGGTAACCCCCTGAAAGGTCTTGAACATCAGGTTGAACTGACGGATGTCGGTGAAGTTGTGCTTGCCGCAGGTAGGACAGGGAACATTGTGCTCCTCGATGAAATTCTTCATTTCTTCCTGGCTCCATGCGTCCACACTGCCTTCAATGGCAATGCCGTTCTCCTCACAGAAATCCTCAATCAGTTTGTCTGCACGGAAACGCTCATGACACTCCTTACAGTCCATCAGAGGATCGGAGAAACCACCCAGATGTCCACTGGCCACCCAGGTCTGGGGATTCATCAGGATCGCACAGTCCACACCTACATTGTAAGGGCTCTCCTGCACGAACTTCTGCCACCATGCCTTTTTCACATTATTCTTCAGTTCTACACCAAGGTTACCGTAATCCCAGGTATTTGCCAGTCCTCCGTAGATCTCGGAACCGGGATATACAAAACCTCTTGCTTTTGCCAGGGCTACGATTTTCTCCATTGTCTTTTCCATGTCAGTACCAAACCTTTCTTGCTCTATATTTGTATTACTGTAAAGCCTATTTTTTCATCAGTATCGTAACGACACCATCGGATTGGGAGGCATCCACATACCCATCCTCTCCCATGACCACACTCTCGCTGATATATAGCACCGGATAAGGACAGTATATATATGCGCTTGCATTTGTAATGATCAGATGATTCTTTTCCAACGCCTTGTCCAGCTTCTCAGAATCCGCCGGAGTGCCGTCCGCTGCGTTTACAAGTTCCCGATTCACCGTGAGTCCCTGTGCCAGCGCTTCCACTCTGGTCCCGTAGAACAGGTCCTGTTCGTTGTACTCGGCATAACTGTCCGTATCGGCGAACTCCTGTACCACCTGCACCATGGCTCCGTCTCCCAAAGCCTGCACCGTTTTCACATTCATGGGATTCTCTGTAGCCTCTGTATGTGTGGCATTGAATTCCTCAGCCTCTTCCTCCACCATCTGTGTAAGGCCGTCCAGATTGTAGAAGTCTTTGTCAAAAGTATTCACCAGATAAGAGGTCACTTTGCCGTCCTTCTCCACCACCAGAGAGGTATTCACTACAGTCTCGGGAAGCTTTGCCGCCTGACCGCAGCCTGTGAGGGACAGTATCAAAAGCCCCGACAATCCTGCCGTAAGAAACTTTTTTATTCTATTCTGCCTCATAAATGAGTCTCCTTTTTTGGCATCAGCCATAACCGATTTTAACATAGAGTTTTCAGTATTTCAAGACTTTTGAACGACCTGTCCATGAAACGCTTCCGATATTCCGACGCGATCTGTGAAAGTTCTGCAAGAACCTTGTCCGATACGGTAAAGGTATATAACTTTTCCACAGAACTCTCCGCTATGTAATTCAGTGCATACCGTGTGGATTCTTCCAGTTTGCGCTCCTCCGGTACTCCCGGATATTCTCCGTTGACAACGATGGCCTTCAGTTCAAAAATACTGCGCACCAGTTCATTTGGAAGTGCCGGTGCACACAAAGCCCGCAGCGACTGGTAGACCAGTTTCATCATTTCTTTCTCATCGTTGTTCTCCCGGCAGTAAAAATCCGCCACTTCCGCGAAATACATACCGTAGCATGCCCCCACGTAGTCCGTCATCAGTTCCGGAAAATAGTTCCGGATCTCTGCTTCCGATATCGTATAAGAGTTCCGTCCTTCATACAGACGAAAAGAGCCAAAAGCAAAAGGGTTGGTCGCTGCAGCCAGCCGGTTACCGGGCTTTCTGGCCCCTCTGGCAAAAGCAGTGATCTTCCCTTTTTCTCTGGTAAGCAGGCATACACGCCTGTCATATTCACCGAAGGGTGTCTGTTTTAATACAATTCCCGTTACATACAGGGATTCCTGCATGATCCATCCTCCCCTGCGGACAGGTCTGTACGCCCCTCCGCTCTGCAATCCACCAGGGGGCTTTTACATTCCGCACCAGCCAAAGGTTCCTCCTTTCCCGCGCTCTGCAGGTATTTCAGGTAATCCTCCACTCTGCCGGTATGTTCAAATTGCTGCCAGTAATTCGTGAATTGCATCTTACGCATCCCCCTCTTCTATCAGTGTATTATCCTCTGTAAAAATAGGGTCTGCAAATTTCGTTTTTCTATTCGCCCATCTCAATGTCTTTCGGATTATATCCGAAGTTTTTCAATAAGATGTCGCTGTCTCTCCAGTCCTTCTTCACCTTCACCCAAAGCTGCAGATTGACCTTCATTTCCAGCATATCCTCGATCTCCGGGCGGGCCTGGGAGCCGATCTTTTTCAGCATTTGTCCGCCTTTGCCGATAATGATACCCTTGTGGGAATCTCTCTCACAGATGATCGTGGCCTCGATGTCACAGATCCGGCCTCTCTCCTTCATGCTTTCCACCGTCACGGCAATACCATGGGGAATTTCTTCGGACAAAAGTCTCAGAGCCTTTTCACGGATCAGCTCCGCCACGATCTGACGCATGGGCTGGTCGGTGATGGTATCTTCATCATAAAATGCCGGGCCATAAGGCAGATATTTTAAAATACACTGGATCAGCACATCCGTGTTGTCTCCCTTCAGTGCGGACACCGGAACGATCTCCTGGAAATCCAGTTCTTTGCGATAGGTATCGATGAACGCCAGGATCTCTTCCTTTTTCACGGTATCCGTCTTGTTGATCACCAGAATCACGGGAGTCTTGGTCTTCTTCAGCTGCTCAATAATATGACGTTCTCCGGCACCGATAAAGTTCGTGGGCTCCACCAGCCACAGGATCACATCCACGTCGTTCAATGTATGCTCCGCAACATTGACCATGTAATCGCCCAGCTTGTTTTTCGCCTTATGAATACCGGGAGTGTCCAGAAATACGATCTGTCCCTCGTCCAGTGTCAGCACCGTCTGGATACGGTTACGGGTGGTCTGGGGTTTGTTGGATGTAATGGCAATCTTCTGTCCGATCAGTCGGTTCATCAGTGTGGACTTTCCTACGTTGGGACGTCCGATCAGTGTGGCAAAGCCGGATTTGTATGCCGGATTTTCGTTCATTATCATTTCTCCTGTTCTTGTCTTTTTCCCTGACACTTTTCTGTCAGCCGCCGGTCCGTCCGGCTTATCTTATAGATTCTCACTCATTGCTGTTTTGTGTGGCTACCGTATTCTCTGCTGTATTCTCTGCCGTGTTCTGCAAAGTCTTCTGCATTCTTGCTTCCTCTTCGGCGAATTTTTTCTTTTCCTCCGCCCGGATCCGCTTCGTGCGCTTCTTGATCTTTTTCAGGATCAGTACAATGATCACGATCACGATGGCCCAGATCACCAGATAGGGGATATGGATCACGAACCAGATGGCTGCTTCCTTAATACCCTCGCCGATACTCTTTAAGCTGTCCATAAAACCTGCAGAAATACGTTCCCATGTGGTCTCTTCCTCTACCGGAGTATAGACCTCTACTTCATCAATATAGAGGTATACGGTGCTGTAGTCAACCTGATTATCATAACTTCTCAACTGGGATTCCATACTTTCCAGCTGGTATCTCACATCGGACAGGCGCTGTTCGATGGTAATGATGTCTTCGATGCTCTCCGCCTGTTCCAGCAGCTGCAACAGTCTCTCCTGTTCCGTCTGCAGGGCATCCCTGTGACTTTGCAGATCCACATAGGTCAGTGTCACATCCTGTACATTCTCCGAACGACTGGTCACATTGCCCAGCTCTGAGACCGTATTTTGGAACTCCTCCAGTCTGTCCTTCGGGATGCGGATGGTCAGATTGGCATTCCTTGTAGAACGATAACTATAATATGTACTGCCGTTATAGGCATCCAGACTTTCGATATAGCCGCCGAGCTCTGTTACTTTATTCTCTACCGCGCTTAACAGCTTATCATACTCCCTGGTCTCGACATCCATATTCACGGTCTTGATCAGTTTCCGGTCTGCTGTGGCTGCAGTCTCCTCAGGCACTGTAGTACTTGTGTCCTGAGCATTTCCTGCGGAATCGTACCCTTCTGTCATGCCAAATCCATCTTCATAAGCGGACGCCTCCGGTGCAGCTGCCTCATTGGAAGCAACAGCATAATCCGCATCCATGAGATCACTGATTCCGTAACTGCCGTTCGATGAGCTGCCGCAGGCGGTCAGCGATAATATCATGCCGGCAGTGAGCAACCCTGTAATGATCTTTGTTTCAAAATTTCGTTTTTTCATAACCCTCTCCGTTCTGCGGACGGCATCCTGACAGCCTGTCGGATCCGCCTGCTGTTGACTTTTTATTGTTCACCTCTATAAACGAAATATTCTCACAGAAGTTCTTTATTTATTTGCCTTTTTTGCTATTGAGAACCACATTTGCAAATCGCAGCTTTCTTTTTGCTGCTTCAAAAAAGATTTTCCACTTTCAGGAATCTCTCCTGCTCTTCCTTTACCTTGGAAGCCGTACCTACCACACAGAGCAGATCCTCCTGCATAAATGCACGGATATGTGCGGACAATGCACGGATATCCTCTTCGGTAACCGCCAGCAGTTCGTCGCGTTCTCTCTGTAAAGTGGCATTATCCAGCCCTGTCATATAGGCACTCAGGGAATACAGTCCCTTTGCCGCCGGATTCATGGGTACGTCCAGATCACTGACCGCACCGATGATATACTGGGTCATGGTACGTTCATCTGCTGTGAACTCTGCAATGGCATCTGCAGCTTTCTCGTAAGTTTCAATGGTCTTGCCCAGATTCGGATCTCTGTAGGAGACAAAGTAGCTGTCACCGGATCTGCCGAAGCTGCACATGCAGCCGTAGGCACCACCCTTGACACGGACATTAACCCACAGATATTCATACCCCATCATGACTTTGAGTACTCTTAATGCTCCCGTATATTGCAGTCCACTCTTGCGGAAATTACCGGCACGGCATACGTAATTGACCTGACCGGAGGTTAAGAAACCTTCGTTTTTCCGGGAGGTTTCCGGAATGTAATGTTCTTTTTCCACGTTTTCCATATAAAGTGCTGCTTTGAAAGCCTCCACCGGAGCATCTAAAAGAGCCACGGCTTTTTCCTCACCTACGAAATCCACCATGAGGTTTTCCGGACGGAAGATCATTTTCACTAAGGTCTGTAAGATTTCCACCAATTCTTCTTTTTTCTCGTCAAAATGAGCTTCCAGATCCGTGATCAGACGATAGAACGGGATACCGGAAATCTCTTCGCTCACAGCTCCGGGAATACTGCCGTAGGATAAGGCTCTTCCGGCCGCCACACTGTGTCCTCCGGAGGTCATCTGTGCCTGCATCCGGGACTTGCCCTCCGCCAGAATCTCATACAGTCTCTTGGCATCCGTAAAATCACTGGTCATTACGATCTCACGCATCAGATCGATTGCTTCCGCAAGGCGGTCATAAAATACCTTCGTCTTCAGTTCCAGAGTCAGTATAAACTGATCCGTATCCTGCAGCTTGCCATAGACATTATTTACCGCAGCCATGCCGCCGGTGACCAGATTCATCTCGTTAAACAGATCTCCATAAGCATAATGCTCCGTATTTAACAGTCCCAGGCAGCCCTTCAAAATGCCGATATACGGGAAATATTTACCGGGGATCTGATCCAATTTGAAAATCAGACGTAAATAGCCGATGCCGTTTGTAAACAGATCATGATACAAAAGTGTGGTATCTCCAATGCTCCGCACTTCGTTCACCGGCAGATTTGCCTCTTTCTTCATATCTTCCCGTTTTAACAGAGGGATTTTCTCCAGATCTTCCTTTGCGTCTTCGCTCTCCTGGAATTCGGTCAGCTTCTGGAAGGTCTCCTTCACGTTCTCGATCTCTTCCGGACTCATGGCAGCTTTCACCTGTGCCATCTTTTCCCGCTGTTTCTGCTCCTGCTCTTCCAGAAGTCCCAGCTTCGGCTGCAAGATCACCACGCTGCGATGGGTATTGTCCAGCAGATATTTCTGTACCAGACCCTCAAAATATCCGGTCTTCACTTTCCCTCGAAGTTCAGCGAAAGTCTCGTTGGCCTCAATGTGAATGAACGGCAGTCTGTCATCGTACAGCCAGCTGTCCAGCACCTGTAAACCGTACATAAGTCCCTTGGGGTAGGAACCGAAATCCGCCTCTCTGTATTTGAATTCATAATAATTGATGCCGGCAAACAATGCCTTTTCGTCGAAGCCGTCCTTTACCAGCTTTTTCAGCACTTCTTCCGTTACCTGTAAAAATTCCTGTTCTTTCTCTACGGAAGTGTCCTTCGCCACCACACTGAAATAGGGCTGGCGGATACCATTCTCATAGATACTGTAGACATCCTTACCCACACCACAGTCCACCAGGGCCTGTTTTAAGGGTGCTCCTGGAGCGGAACACAGGGCATAGTCCAGGATCTGGAACGCAATGTAAAGCTTCGGGTCCAGACTATTGCCCACGCAGAAGTTCTGGGACAGGTAGGTATTCTCCTCCTCGTCCTCTCCCTCGCCGATGGGACATTCCCTGACAATACGATTCGGCGTGGTAAATGCCGCCTCTTCCGTCACTTCGGAATCCACCTCAAGGGCATCGTAGGCAGACAGATAATGCTCATCGATAAAGGTCAGTTTCTCCGCCATATCCATATTGCCATAGAGATAGATATAGCTGTTGGAGGGATGATAGAATTTCCGGTGGAAATTCAGGAATTCTTCGTAGGTCAGCTCGGGGATTGCTTCCGGATCACCTCCGGATTCGCAGCCGTAGGTGGTGTGAGGATACAGGGAATTCATGATCTCCCGCTCCAGCACATCATCCGGAGAGGAAAAAGCACCCTTCATCTCGTTATAAACCACACCGTTGACTTTCAGCTCCTCGTTGTCGCCTTCCAGCTCATAATGCCAGCCTTCCTGTCGGAAAATAGATTCGTTTTTGTAAATATTCGGGTAAAAAACCGCATCCAGATAGACATGCATCAGGTTCTGGAAATCTTTGTCATTGCAGCTGGCCACGGGGTATACAGTCTTGTCCGGATAGGTCATGGCATTTAAGAAAGTGTTCAGAGACCCCTTTACCAGTTCCACAAAAGGATCCTTCACCGGGAATTCCTTCGATCCGCATAATACGGAGTGTTCCAGAATATGGGCTACACCGGTGGAATCCTTGGGTGTGGTGCGGAAACCGATATAGAATACCTTGTTCTCGTCATCATTGGATACAAGTGCCACCCTTGCTCCGGTCTTCTTGTGACGGCACAGATAGGTCACGCTGTTAATGTCCGGGATCTGCCGTTTCTCTATAATCTCATATGTGGATAAATCTTCTACTCTCATTTCTGATGTGTCCTCTTTTATTCTATCTTAATCGATTTCTCCGTGCTACGCACTCTCGAAATCGTAACGACCATTCGCAATCCGGACTATCGTCCTTCTTGCTCATGTTCGTTTGCTCCCCTCATAGAAAGCCTTCGCCGCCTGCAAGCAGTCGCTCATGCTTTCTATGGGTGAGCTTCATCTGTCAAAACGCGGCCAGTGCCAGCTTGCTCATGGAGATTTCCTGAATCACGACACCCTTCGCCTCTTTCTCCTCCGGTGTCATGGCAACTAATTCCCGGATGTTCAATTCCTTCGTGACATAACGCTTTTTGCCTCTGCCGAAAATCCTTTTTTTCTCCTCGATGATATTGATCTTCACCCGAGCCTTGATCCGGTCGTAGATCTTCACAAGAAAACTGTCCGGCTTCAGATAATACAGATGAGTCTCCAGCGTATCCTGGGGATCCACCTCTTTCTCCGCTAAAATATAGCGTTCCACGATCAGGCGGAATTTAAACGCCACCTCGTCCTGGTCCAGCAGCTCTGCAAAGGTATATTTTGCGCCTATGTAGACCTTTGCCGTATCCTGCAGGCTGTATTTATAATTCTCATAAACTGTCTTTTGCATTGTTGTCGATATCCTCAATCTTGAAACCGCTCATTCTTATGGCATCCTCGATCATCTTGCGGGACATACCGGTCTCTTCCATCAGTTCCTCCGTGGTCACCTTGCGGTGAAGTTCTTCCGCCAGTTCTCTGGCCTTATCCGCTACCTTGTTGACCTTATCTTCCACTCGCTTGTCGATCTTGGAATTTTCTGCATGTTCGGCGATGTATTCTTCCATGGCATCCATGATCATTTTGCCGAGCATTCCCTCGACTTCGTCCGGCTTCTCCAGACTGCCCAGCATGGTCACACCGAAGGAAAGCGCCAGATTGCCTTCTCCCACCAGATCTTCCAGCAGGACACCCTGTCCGGCATAGAGTTTTGCGATCTCTGCCACATCCGCCAGATGAATCTCGATCAGGCGCTGCTGCGCATCCGTCTCTCCCGCCATGGCCGCGATGGAAAATGCCAGTTTTTCACCGTCACTGTAGGTCGGCAATGCCGCTACTTCATCCAGATATTCCTGTAAGTAATCCTTTTCTTCCTCCGTCAGGAATTCATCGGGATCCATAGGCTGTCCGATACCGATTTTATGTTTTAACAGATAGTCAAATACCATCTGCAGCTGTTCATTGCTCAGATCCAGCTCGGCGAATGCTTCCTTTACCTGTTCTTCGCTGATGCAGTTGCCCTGCTCCTTGGCGGTCTTGCGGACCTGCTCTAAGGTCTGGGCAAATAATACTTCTTTGTTCATATAGGGTCTCCTTTATAATAACATCACTTTCTCCGTGCTTCGCACTCCCGAAAGTGTACAGACATTCGCAATCCGGACTATCGTCCTTCTTGCTCATGTCTGTTCGATTTGCTAATATCCGCACGGCATTGCCTGCAAGCAGTCATGCCGTAACGGATATTGCAAATCTTATTATCATTTTACGTGCTCATGGGTAAATAAATGATACTGGCAATATTCGTAGTTGCCGTTACATTTGGAGCAGAAACGGAACTCCAGATTCGGATCGTCCTCTTCTGTCCGTCCACAGACGGCACATTTGTGTCTTGTGACTTTCGCCCGTCCAGCATTGGATTTTCGTTCGAACTGCGCCTTGCGGTGCATCTGTTTCGGCGAGATACGGCTGCGATGCAGTCTGTAAAAGTATAACACAAAATTCAAAAGTGATGCCACTACCGCAAACTTGGTGAACAGATTTCCAGCAATTACCGTATAGACCATCAGAATGGCATCCAGAATTCCCATCCATTTTACCTTCACAGGGATCACGAACATCAACAGTACCTGCATATCCGGATACGTTGCGGCAAACGCCAGAAAGATGGACAGGTTGATATAGTAGGTGCTGAACGCATAGGACCCGCTGTAAAATACCACGGATGCGGTCTCCGTTGCCATACCTCCGGTGAGCAGGTAAAGAACTCCCATGCACAGGAAGCTGCCGGCAATCGTGAACAGCATACCGGAAAAAATATAGACGTTGTAACGGTAGGTTCCCCAGGTCCGCTCCAGTGCTGTTCCCAGATTATAATAGAACAACAGCATAATGATCGTAAAAATATCCAGGCTGTCCGGCGGAACGATCACCCAGGTCACCAGACGCCAGATCTGCCCGTGCAGTATCCGGTAAGGATCCAGTGTCAGAAATCCCAGCAGATTATTTCCGGCCGCGCTGCCCATCAGTTCGATCACATAGCCCGCCACATAACACATGATCAATACCATGGTCAGGTTATGGATCGCATATTTTCCAAACTTTTTTTCGAATTTGCTCATAAAACAATGTCTCCATAAATAGTTATATTTTGATTTTTCTCTATCGAGATTGTAACATCCGGAAGAGAATAAGTAAACTGCACGTTCTCTTTTTTCAGAGTTTTCCCGAAAAATTTAAGTTACATTTTACAAAACTTTAACAACTAAACTCCCCCATTATTCGTTGCATTGTGGTGTTTTTTGTCGTATAATTAGAATGTTTTGTTGATGAAAAAAATGCATTAAATAAGTAGATTTATTTTTATTTCAAGAAGGATGTATCACATGAATTCACAGGAAAAATACGCAACTCTCGGCATAGATATCGGTTCCACCACTGTCAAGATTGCTATTTTGGACGAAGAACACAATATTTTATTTTCCGATTATGAGCGTCACTTCGCCAATATCCGGGAAACTCTGTCTGAGCTCCTTAAGAAAGCTTATGACCAGCTGGGAGAATTGCAGCTGCACCCCATGATCACCGGTTCCGGCGGTCTGACACTGGCCAACCACCTCGGCGTTCCCTTTACACAGGAGGTCGTAGCCGTGGCTACTTCCCTGCAGGAGCTGGCACCCAAGACCGATGTAGCCATTGAATTAGGCGGTGAGGATGCGAAGATCATCTATTTTGAAGGTGGTAACGTGGAGCAGCGTATGAACGGTATCTGTGCCGGCGGTACCGGTTCCTTCATCGACCAGATGGCCAGTCTGATTCAGACGGACGCTTCGGGCTTAAACGAATATGCGAAAAATTATAAATCCCTCTACACCATTGCTGCCCGCTGTGGTGTATTTGCCAAAACCGATATCCAGCCTCTGATCAACGAAGGTGCTACCAAGGAAGACCTGTCTGCTTCTATTTTCCAGGCAGTGGTGAACCAGACAATTTCCGGTCTGGCCTGTGGTAAGCCGATCCGCGGTCACGTAGCTTTTCTGGGCGGGCCTTTACATTTCCTGTCTGAACTGAAAGCTGCCTTTATCCGTACCTTAAATCTGGATGACGAGCACATCATTGACGTGGACAACTCCCATCTGTTCGCAGCCATCGGTTCCGCACTAAATGCGAAGGAGGAAGTCTGCATCAGTCTGTCTGACATGGTGAAAAAGCTGTCCTCCGACATCAAGATGGAGTTCGAAGTAGAACGTATGGAGCCTCTGTTTGCGGACAAGGCTGCTTATCAGGAATTCGTGGAGCGTCACAGCAAGCATCACGTGACCACCGGAGACTTACAGTCCTATCAGGGCAAGGCTTTCCTGGGTATCGATGCCGGTTCCACCACCACGAAGATCGCTCTGGTAGGTGAAGATGGATCCCTGCTGTACTCTTTCTATTCCAGTAACGACGGAAGCCCCTTGAAGACAGCGATCCGCTCCCTGAAGGAGATCTACTCTCTCCTGCCCGAAGGCGTGGAGATCGTACGCTCCTGTTCCACTGGTTACGGCGAAGCGTTGATGAAAGCTGCTTTTCTGCTGGATGACGGCGAGGTAGAGACCGTGGCCCATTACTATGCCGCTGCTTTCTTTGACCCCAGCGTAGACTGTATCTTAGACATCGGCGGTCAGGATATGAAGTGCATCAAGATTAAAAACCAGACCGTAGACAGCGTACAGCTGAACGAAGCATGTTCCTCCGGCTGTGGCTCCTTTATTGAGACCTTTGCGAAATCCCTGAACTATACCGTGCAGGATTTCGCTCAGGCTGCCCTGTTTGCAGAACATCCTATCGATCTGGGTACCCGTTGTACCGTATTCATGAACTCCAAAGTAAAACAGGCGCAGAAGGAAGGCGCTTCCGTAGCAGATATCTCCGCAGGACTTGCTTACTCCGTTATCAAGAATGCTTTATTTAAGGTAATCAAAGTCTCCGATGCTTCAGAGCTTGGTAAAAATATCGTGGTACAGGGCGGTACTTTCTACAATGATGCTGTTCTGCGCAGCTTTGAGAAAATTGCAGACTGCCAGGCGATCCGTCCCGACATCGCCGGTATCATGGGTGCTTTCGGTGCGGCTCTGATCGCCAGAGAACATTACGAAGACGGTTATGTGACCACAATGCTGGATTATCAGAAGATCTGCGATCTCCAGTTCGAGACCAGCATGGCGAAATGTAAGGGTTGTACCAACAACTGTCGTCTGACCATCAACAAATTCTCCGGTGGCCGTCAGTTCATCTCCGGCAACCGCTGTGAACGTGGTATCGGCGGTCAGAAGAATGCCCACAATGTACCGAATTTATACGAATACAAATTACATAGACTGTTCTCTTATGAATCTCTGGACGCTGACAAGGCTCCCAGAGGTGTAGTTGGTATCCCCAGAGTGCTGAATATGTACGAGGACTATCCGTTCTGGTTCACCTTCTTCACCGAACTGGGCTACCGCGTTGTGCTCTCTCCCAGCTCCAACCGTAAGATCTACGAGCTTGGCATTGAATCCATCCCCAGTGAATCCGAGTGTTATCCGGCGAAACTGGCTCACGGCCATGTGACCTGGCTGATTCGTCAGGGAATCAAGTTCATCTTCTACCCTGCGCTATTCTATGAGCGCAACGAGTTCGAGGATGCCAACAACCATTACAACTGCCCTATCGTTACTTCTTATTCTGAGAATATCAAGAATAACGTAGAGGAAATCGCCGGCGGTGAGATCACTTTCCGCAATCCGTTCATGTCCTTTAGAGATCTTGGTACCGTGACGGATGCGCTGACGAAGGAATTCACCGAGATTCCAGCCGCAGAGATCGCCGCAGCCTGCGAAAAGGGTTGGAAGGAACTGGCAAATGCCCGTCACGATATGGAGAAAAAGGGCGAAGAGACTCTGGAATACTTACGCAAGACCGGCAAGCGCGGTATCGTGCTGGCAGGCCGTCCCTATCATGTAGACCCGGAGATCAACCACGGTATTCCCGAGCTGATCACCTCCTACGATATGGCAGTACTGACAGAGGATTCCATCTCCCATCTGGCAAAACCGGAACGTCCTTTGATTGTATCCGACCAGTGGATGTACCATTCCAGACTTTACGCTGCCGCAAGCTATGTAAAGACGGTGGAGAATCTGGATCTGATCCAGTTGAATTCCTTCGGCTGCGGTCTGGATGCCGTTACCACCGATCAGGTGAACGATATCCTCTCCGGCTCCGACAAAATCTACACCTGCCTGAAGATCGATGAGGTCAACAACCTGGGTGCGGCCCGCATCCGTATCCGTTCCCTGTTGTCTGCAATCCGTGTCCGTGAAAAGATGGGCAAGCACCGCAACATCCGTTCTTCCGCTATCGAGAAGGTACCGTTTACCGAAGAGATGCGTAAGGACTATACCATCATCTGTCCGCAGATGTCCCCGATCCACTTTGAGATCTTGCAGCCTGCGTTCAATGCCTGCGGTTACAATTTCGTGGTATTGGACAACGATAACAAGCACTCTGTGGATGTTGGTCTGAAATATGTTAACAATGATGCCTGCTATCCTTCCCTGCTGGTAGTAGGTCAGATCATGGAAGCTCTGCTGTCCGGTAAATATGACCTGAACAAGACAGCCATCATCATGAGCCAGACCGGTGGCGGATGCCGTGCGACGAACTATATCGGCTTCATCCGTCGTGCCTTGAAGAAAGCAGACATGGAGCAGATTCCCGTTATCTCCCTGAACCTGGCTGGTATCGAGAGCAATCCCGGCTTCCATCTGAATGCGGATCTGCTGTTACGTGCCGCTGTGGGTGCGGAATTTGGTGACATCTTCATGCGTTGTGTATATCGGATGCGTCCTTATGAAGCAACTCCGGGTTCCGTGGATGCCCTGCACAAAAAATGGCTTGCGAAGGTACAGAAATTTGTCTCCGCGAAGCATATCAGCATTCCGAAGTTCCGCCGGATGTGTACCGAGATTATCCGGGATTTCGATGCGGTTCCGGTACTGGATATCAAGAAGCCCCGTGTCGGCGTGGTCGGTGAGATTCTGGTGAAATTCTCTCCTGCAGGCAACAATCATCTGGTAGAGCTGCTGGAGAGCGAAGGTGCGGAGGCTGTAGTACCCGACCTGATCGACTTCATGCTGTACTGTTTCTACAACCAGATCTACAAAGCAGAACACTTAGGCACCAGCAAGAAGACTGCAAAGATTTCCGCGCTGGGTATCTGGGCCATCGAACATATCCTCCGCGGCTCTGCCGTGAAGGCTTTTGAAGAAAGTAAGCATTTTGATCCGCCTACCAACATTTACAAGATCGTCTCCTATGCGGAACCGATCGTATCCATCGGCAACCAGACCGGTGAGGGATGGTTCCTGACCGGTGAGATGGTGGAACTGATCAAGGAAGGCGTACCGAACATCGTATGTACCCAGCCCTTCGGCTGCCTGCCGAACCACGTGGTAGGTAAGGGCGTTATCAAGGCTCTGCGGAAGGCATATCCTTCCTCCAACATCGTAGCCATCGACTACGATCCCGGTGCCAGCGAAGTCAACCAGCTCAACCGAATCAAACTCATGCTCTCCACCGCCCAGAAGAATCTGAAGAAGGGCGAAGGAAGCGCGGAATAAAACATTTATAGTCTGAAACCACTGCCCGCGGCAAGGGATTCCATTGGAATTCCATGCCGTGGGTGTTTTGTATTCAGATCTCTTTTCCCAAACAAACATCTTCTCAAAATCTCCCCTGTCATGTTATAATACACTCAGATATGCTTGTGCCTTCAAAAGTGCCCGCTCTATTGCTTATCTGCATGTCCCACAATGTTCATTTATCTCCATTTTCGCTAAAAGCTGTTTTCCGGCTATTTTAGTACAAAATTTCTCATATTTTTTCTTTTTTTGTATCTATTTTACCCTTTTTCTTTATTTTGATACAATCATCCCTTTTTCCACTTGAAAATTAGACTTTTTTGTATTTTTTTCTGGTATTTTATCCTATTTACACCAAACCATTTTGAAAGGAGTTTTTTATGATTCAGAATTTAGACACTCGCCTTAATAAATTACAGACACAATGTGACTACCTACGCCGCAAAATTTCCGCCTTTCCAGAAGGAGAATTATCCATTCAAAAAAATGGATCTTACCAACGCTGGATTATCAGAAAAGAGGAACAATCTGTATATTGTCCTAAATCAAATCGTTCTCTTGCAGAGATTATGGCCTTGAAAAAATACTACTCTCTTCTGCTACTGGAAGCCGAAGAAGAATTTTCTCTGCTAAGTTCCTATAAGAAAATTTCATCCTCACAAAGCCGCTCCAGGAAATTATCCTCCTCTGACCTTCTAGAGGAATCTTCACCATATTATGAATTGCTGCAAAGTCATTTTGCGAAGGACAAGCTTCCGGTATCGATGCAGAAATGGTGTGCGGAAAGCTATGAAACAAACAGTTCTCACCCGGAAAATCTAATTCATACTACACTGGCGGGACATAAAGTCCGTTCCAAATCCGAGGTTATCATCGCCAATCTTCTGTACACAAATCATATTCCATATCGTTACGAGGCAGCTCTGGCCTTAAATGAGTTGACAGTCTATCCTGATTTCACGATCCTGCATCCCACCACGCAGCAGTTCTTCTACTGGGAACACTTCGGGATGATGGACAAGAACAATTATTGTGATGCTGCCTGCAACAAACTCAAGTCTTACTGCTACAACGGAATCTTTCCGTCCATGCAGCTGATCACCACTTACGAGACCGGCAAGGTTCCCATTCGTTCAGAACAGGTACAGCAGATTATCACGCAGTACTTTTTATGATATGATGAAGCAAAATCACTTGCTTGCAAGTGTGATTTTGCGAAATGCATTGAGTGAGCTGTGCTCACGATATAATGAGCGCAAGAGAGCCAACATGCTTGCATGATTGGCGATAACCAAACGGGCACAAAAAAAGACCGGGCGTGTATCGGCCTCCAGTCATTAGATTGATTCTGTTTCTAACTTTTGGGCGGTACAGCTCCGGTTCTTTAAGGTGAGCAAGCTCTCTTTCACCTGCAATCTCACGATGCATTTGCGCTGCGGTTCTCAATGTATTGTTGCAAGACTTCGGTGACTTCCTCCGGTGCCAGGCCGGCATCCTCGATCAGGTCACTTACTGCCTCCAGTTCTTTGCGCCTCTTCTGCTCATATAATTCTTCCAGTTCCCGTTCCTCGGATTCAATGCGGATATTCAGCGCATTGATCAACTCCTGTTTTGCCTGGATCTTTTCCTCCAGGGATTTTCTCTGTCCTCTTGGCATATACTGTGTGCTCCTTTCCTTATGGCAATACTATCGAAAAGGCCATTCATCAGGGATCACAAGCGTAGCATAAGCTGCCGTGATCAGTCATGAATGGCCTGATATGTTACAGTATATGGACAACATTGTAAAAATATACCATATGTCTGTTAATATTATACCGCTATAATTTTTGTCCTATCGGAACAAGCGTCCACAGATATTTTTCTTTGCTCACATCAAATCTGTCGGACCTAGCCCAGGTTGTCTACTGCCGCCTTCAGCTTGTCCAGTGCAAGCTCTAGAGTTGCTCTGGGGCAGGCAATATTCACTCGCTGGAAGTCTGCTCCACTGGGTCCGAACATTGCTCCGCCATCCAGCCAGAGTCCCGCTTTCTCTACGATAAACTGATCCAGTTCCTTGCCGGAAATCCCAAGTTCACTGCAATCCAGCCATACCAGATAAGTACCTTCCGGCTCTACCAGATGAATCTGTGGAATTTTCTCCTGCAGATATGATCGCAGGAAGTTCAGATTCTCAAGCAGATAAGCTCTCAACTGATCCAGCCACTCCTGTCCGCCACGATATGCAGCCTCGCAGGCTACCGCTCCCAACGCATTCGGCTCATCGTATCCGGTCTTGTCGATTTCCTTCTGGAATGCTTCCCGCAATGTCTCATTTGAGATAAAAATATTGGAAATCTGTAAGCCTGCCAGATTGAAGGTCTTACTGGGTGCGGTGCAGGTCACGGTGAACTCCGCAAAACGGGGATCCACATTGGCAAACACCGTATGCTCAAATCCGGGATATACAAAATCATTGTGAATTTCATCACTGACTACGATCACATGATGGCGCAGGCAGATCTCTCCCAAATACTGCAGTTCCTCTCTGTTCCATACTCTTCCCACCGGATTGTGAGGATTGCACAGGATAAACAGTTTTATATTCTCCTGCACAATCTTGCGCTCGAAGTCTTCATAATCTATGCTGTACTGCGACTTTCCTTCAGTTACCCTTTTTTCGTATACCAATGTATTATCAATCACCCTACGGTCATTGTCCCTAATGATATTGGTAAAGGGATAATACACCGGATTTTGGATCAAGACCGCATCTCCCGGCTTTGTGAAAGCTTTTACCGCTGCACCCAGTGCAAATACCACACCGGGGGTCTTCATGATCCACTCTCTCTTCGTCTTCCAATTATGGTTTTTTTCCATCCAATTGGTTATGGCATTATAATAAGCATCCTTAGGCTGGGTGTATCCGTAGATTCCATGATCTACCGCCGCGTGAAGGCTTTTCGTAATCTCCTCCGATACTGTAAAGTCCATGTCTGCGACCCACAGTGGCAGCACATCCGCAGGCTTGCCTCTCTCCACGGCATAGTCGTACTTCAGGCAGTTCGTTCCCTTACGATTTATAATTTTATCAAAGTTGTATGTAGCCATACGAATCCTCTTACCTTTCGACAACCTGCAAGCTTTCTGCCTGTGGCCCCAAGTTGCAGGTTAAATTTTTCTGTCAATCGTACCTATTCTACCAGGACCTTCTGCACGTCCTGACTCGTTGCGTCTGTTGTGGGACTTCCGTGAAACTTTCCGCGGAACTGGCTAAATTACTATGTATACCAGTCAACCCCACTCAGGCAAAGGCCTGCTCCAAGTCTGCCAGCAGGTCATCAATATTCTCAATACCAACAGACATTCTCAAAAGCTTTTCATCCACACCCAGAGTTTCCCTGACCTCTACAGGTACATCTGCATGGGTCTGCTTCATGGGATAGGTCAGAAGACTTTCCACGCCTCCCAGGCTTTCTGCAAAACGGATCAGCTTTACGCTCTCCAAAATTTTAACAGCTTTCTCCGCAGAATTCAATCGGAAAGAAATCATTCCGCCATAGCCGCTGCACTGTCTGTCAATCAGCTCCTTATCCGGTCTGGAATCCAGTCCGATATAATAGACTTCTTCCACTTCCGGTCTCTGTTCCAGCCAGTGTGCGATGGCCAGAGCATTCTTCTGGTGCTGTTCCATGCGGACTGCCAGTGTCTTGATACCGCGGAGTAACAACCAGCTGTCAATCGCAGACAGACAGGCTCCTGTAGTCTTGTAGATATTATAGAGCTGGTCATACAGAGCATTATCCTTCACCACCAGAAAACCGGACAAAGTATCATTATGTCCTTCCAGATATTTGGTTCCACTGTGTACCACGATATCAGCTCCTAATGTCAACGGCTTCTGGAAATAAGGAGACAGAAATGTGTTATCCACGATCAACAGGCATCCATTCTCATGCGCAAGATCTGCAATTGCCTGAATATCCGCTACTTTCATCATCGGATTGGACGGTGTCTCCAGATAGATAGCTTTTGTCTCCGGGCGCAACGCTGCCTTCACCGTATCCACGTTGGAAGTATCTACACAATCCACGGAAATACCATTCTTGTGACTGATCATGTTCCACAGTCTCAACGTACCGCCGTACAGATCATCGGTAGCGATCAGATGATCTCCGGGAGAAAAGATTTCCATCATTGCAGTGATTGCCGCCATTCCCGTAGAAAATGCCAGTGCCTCTGTTCCCTGTTCCAACAGAGCAACCGTCTTCTGCACTTCGTCTCTGGTGGGGTTGCTGCAGCGGGAATAATCATATCCCGTACTCTTCCCCAGTCCCGGATGCGCATACGCCGCATTCTGATAAATGGGCATGCTGATGGCGCCGAACGGATCCTTTCTCTCATTACTTCCCTGGACACATATGGTCTCTGCTGCAAATGCCATCTTTTTCTCCTCCTATGTCTATGTATACTATATTATTCCCTTTATATTTCCTACTGTTCCAGTAGGTATAGTATATATTTATCATAGTACATAGAAAAAGTCAAGTTTCTATTCCATATTTACCAATAAAGTTTCATTTCTTTCTCAGCTTCCTGCTCTGAGATATTCAGTTTCAGTCTCACCTTTTGTAAAGTTTCTTCATAACTGGTATTAAAATCCTTGCACATTATAATAATCCCTTGCGCAACTCCCTGAGAAATCCCCTGCGAAATTCCCTGTGCAATCCCTTTTCTTGTATACTGATCAAATAATTCACACACCCTGATCTCATCCTCCTCTTTGATTCCCATTTCTTTTAATGCATCTCCGGTATCATCAACATTTGTATCTCCGGATAATACCCGTAGCATCTTAACTGTTGCTTCTTTATGAATCACTTTTCGGTCCGACCGATAGCTATCTCCCTCTGCAAGATAATCCACGATGATTCTCATATCACTTTGAAAAAGCTCTCGTATTTCTCTGGGTAAATGACGCATTTCCCAAACATGAAGTTGTACATCATCTACATACTTCCATATAATATCTGCAGTCGCCCCTTCTTCATCAAATAACCGGTGCAAACTGCATCCCCCTTTCCACCTGCTCTTTCCCCAGTATAACACAATTTCTATCACAGGATATAGGCTCGGATTTTGTTTTTCATATTGTCTGCGGTATTCTCCACCTGCATACCCGGCCTTGCGCAATACCATGCCCTTATCCACCTTTGTCTGATTGGCAAATAAATACAATACCTTAGGCACCCCATTTACCACATGGTACTTTGCTACATCTTCCAATTGATTTCGCAATCCATTTTCTTTATCCAAGTAAAGACTCTCAGTAGCCGCCGACAACATTTCATAATCTTTAACCCTTCTTCTCCCTTCATGTAACAGAACATTAATAATGTCCGCCGCCACATCCGCATAGCTTTCAAAATTTTTCGTCACAATATCGTTTGTTTCCAATAGTTTTCTCCCTGTCCGATTGTTCTGTCAATCCATGAATTTGCGGCGATCCGCCATCGACTGCACCTACGCATTAAAGCATTTTCAGAATATTGCCTATATAGACTTTCTTAAGATGTGATTACTATAGCACATGCATATCGATTCTGCAAGAAAATTGCAGGTAAAAAACCATACAAAAACAGAGCTGTGGAAATTGGTACTTTTCCACAGCCCTGCTCTTTGTGCAATTTGTCTTTTCTGCGTCGCCCGCAAATCCTTTAATCCAGCTCAAACAGCTCCGCTGCGCTGACCGTCAGGCTCTTAACAGCGCCTTCGGTCCGCTTGGCTCCGTTGTCGTAAACGGTTGTCGCCCGGATGTAGATGGTGGCGGCATCCTGATCGTTAAGCGTCATCTTGCCGCTGCCGGAGAACAGGCCCATCTCCGATGCAGGGAATGCCAGCGTGTATACACCGTCACTGGTCACAGAATAATACGACGTACCTGTGACATAATAGTCCTTTCCACCTTCCGTAAAGTGATTGTCTCCACCGGTGATCACATGTGCATCCACTGCTGTTCCTGCGGAATTCATTACCGTAAGCCCGGTCAGAGGCTTCACCTTCAGCTTGTCCTTGCCATATGCGATCTCTATGGCATCCGCATCCGTGGATTCCTTGAAGAACTCTACCCGGATCTCCGTTGCTGAAGACAGGATGTTGTAATCGGTAGCCTTGAAATCCACCTGAATCTTATTGCTTCGATCCAGGATCATCTTGTTGGCAGCATCATACATCATATATACGGAGTCAATGGTGTTGCCGTTGTCATCCCGGAAAAATACGGAAGGTGCCTTGGTTCCTGCATTGTAAGCCGCTACCATGGTGTTCACAAACAGCTTCTTCTCCGCCATTCCCGTGGGCTCCGTATGTCCCGCACCGGAATACGTGACATTACCCATGCTGTAAATATAATAATTATTTACCACATCTTTAGGGCTGACATTATACAGATTCACGCCATTGTCGTTGCCCCATCCGTTGTTCCACTCGGTCTGCGACTTTCTGGTCTTGGCATTGTCGGACAGGTCGGACAGACAATACCATACCACAATATCATTCTTGCCGTCTCCGTCCTTATCCAGCTCCATGTTCGGCTGCAGCCACTGATAATGTGTTGCCGCCACTGTCAGAGTCTGCTGTTCTTCTGTAGTGATCTGATAAGGATAATTAGTGATCTGTCCTTGATTTACCTGCGAAACGATCATATCAGGACCGGCACCGTCTCCGAATTCCTTGTAATCTCCCAGCACCGTGATCTGCCCCTGAGAGTTCGTTGTCTTATCCATACCCTGATAAAACAGAGAATTGCGAATCGGGAAACAGAAGCTCGTATAAGACGTTCCTTTCCGCAGGATCGCATTGATCCGATTCTGCACATAACGGACTGTCGTATATTTGGTCGTACCCTCGATATTTCCGACCGTCTGATCACTGCTCCGGTCCGTTCCCGGCTTCCATGCCGTATCGTAATTGTACTGCGTGTCCAGAATATTGTAATAAGCATCATAACGCTTTCTCTGGGCATCGGATAAACTGGAATTGTTCCTCTGGTCATCATAATATTCCAGCAACGCACCATAACGATCCAGCCCTACCGCCGCACGCATGGTCTTGTTGAACTCGTAGCCCCAGTACCAGCCTTTACCGCTACCGGCCTTACTGTTGATATAAGAACTGCTGTCATGGGTAAACAGGACACTCTTACCATCTTCGATATAATCACGGATGGCTTCGGATACTGCCATGTTCTTCAGGCTCTGATCCTTGCTTCCGAACTGATAGTTGTCTCCGAATCCCAGGATCAGCATATCGTACTGCTGGAAAGTATTGTATGCCGCATTGTAATAAGCCTCAGACTTCTGTTCATCGGTCTTAAGCTTTTTCAACTGATCGTCTGAAATCAATCCGTTGATAAAAGTTGAAGTCTTCACGGAATCAATAGATACATTAAATTCCCGGATACCGCTTAACAGTGACTTTACATCACTGTCACTTTCCAGATTCCACAGTGTCTTGTCATTAGATGCTTTTCTGTCGGACATCAGCTGCAATACCTGAATATCCACTCTGGAACCTCTGTCCACTGCCGTATAACCGGACACTGCGGTTCTCACCAGTGCATCAGAATTATCAAAGAAGATCATCTTCCAGGGCAATACTCCCTGATAATCATCCGGCAGCACTCTGACTACCTTATAGGTATATCCGGTGCGCAGCTCGTAATGGCCACCGTCATTCTTCGCCACTTCCTTCCATTCCTGCCCGGATCTGACATACAGATTCAGTCCGGCAAGCTCCTCTGTGGAGGAAAGTGTCTGCCCGATCACATCGGAACCGGAAAAGCGACCGTCGGAGTTCTTATCAATATACAGCTTGCAATCATACGTCGTGCTCACCTGGGAGGCAGCCGCATCATTGGACAGAGCAAAAATATACTGCAGATAGAACTTACCGTCCGTCATCTTCAGGAACGCATCGTTGATACCGTCCCCGTTGTAATGCAGCTCTGTAGGAATATAATCTTCCCCAAGATTTTTCACCCATTCGATCTGCAGTTTGGAAAGATTCAGATGGTTGCCAAAGTTTCTCTGTCTCTCTTCTCTTGCTTCCTTTGCCGCCTTTGCGGCAGCCAGCGCCTCTTTGCTGTCATCCGCCGCCTTTTCTGCTGCTCCGGGTACTAGCTGACTCTCCGCAAATACATTCTCCTGCCAGTATTTGTAATTGCCGCTTTCATCCGTGGACAAGGCAAACTGTATCAACTGGTAAAAATAGGAACTTTCGTCCACTGTTGCCGTATTGGCACTCACCTTACCGTCAATTCCCGTCAGAAGTGCATTCGCAAATACTACCGAATACCCGGCGGAAATATACTGCTCGAACTCCTTTTCTCTGGTGGAGTTCATATCGTTTCCCGGGCCACGGTACTGATTGGAAGTGTGACTCAGGGAATCATCCTTCAGACGGTTCTTGTTATCATCCGATTCATCCTTATAATCATACAGATCCCCGATATGCGTATAGATCAGCCCATTCATGGAACTGTCATTGTAAACGGTCTGATTGTTTTTCACATTCATGGTTCCGGTGCGGGCACCCACATAGATCATATCATATCGATCGTTGAGATCCTCTATCTTGCCAATGAACTCTGCGGAAGCCATCTGGGTAATGGAAATCCTTCCACCGTAACTGCTCTGCCCCAGAAATCCTTTCACGGAATCTGCAGATAAAGCTCCAGTTCCGAAATCATAACAGGGCTCCAGATCCAATATCGCAAGGCTGTCCTTTACCTGGCTTCTGTGCAGATACCAGTTCATAATATATCTGGTGATGGAAGCTTTGCTGATCTCTTCATTCAAAGTGACCGCCGTGGCATTTTCCTGTGTGATCAGAAAATTCTCGTAGCGGATCTCTTTCAGGACATCCGTGTAGATCCATGCTCTTGTCGTATCTGACTTCAGATCCGTCAGATAATCCTCTGCCGCATAAGCTTTGGAACTGTCGTTGTTCAGGTATACATTTTCGTTCAGGTATTCCTTCAAGGTATCCAACGTCAGGGTATCCGCATTTGCCGCCTGCATTGCAGACGCATAGGATCTGATATTTCCCTCTGCCGCGCTTTTCAGCGTATCGACACTTACATTTTCCCAATAGGAATCTCCCTGACCTGCGATTGCGGTTGCCACATTGTCATCCGACACCTGCAGCAGAGTCAATGCCAGTTTCGTCAACACTTCATTGCTCTGGGTGCTGTTCTTGGCATAAAAATTATAATCCATGATCACCGGCACTCTGGCTGCAGCGGTTCTGATCCCGCTGCCGTCCACGCCAAATGCCAGCTTTGCGATCACGGTTGCCGCAGAGACCATATTGGACGGCTCTGCCCCGTAATTTCCCTGACCGGAAAAATAGAACAGATCCACATCTGCCAGATCAATTCCACAATAAGAATCCTCCGCTGTAATGGAAGCATCTGCCAGATCAGCCAGTTCCTGCAGGGTAAGTGTTGTCACTTCGATCTTCAGTGTATCGATATCGTCTCCGGTGGCTGTACCACTCTCATAACGACTGGTACCGGACAGATTCAGGACATTTTTCTTGAACCATTCTTTGTTGTAGAAACCGCCGTTATAGGCAATAGTCTCCGTAGCATCCTCTCTGTCATCCCCTACAAAATCATAGCTGTTGGCGGTGTCAAAGCCCGCTTCCCCCTTGTAAGTAACCTGAAGGGAACCCGGTGTCACCATAGTGTAGCTGCCGGCCTCATCCTTACGATAGGTATCGATCAGACGGTAATCACCGTTTTTGTCACTTACTGTCATTGCAGATACATAATAGTCGCCGTTATCATTTGCTGTGAAATCCACAAGATAGGCACTGGCTATGGTCTCAAATGTATATGCCTTCGAAACATCATCCCATTTTGCCCAAAGCTGTGCGCTATCCGGCTGTGCATGATCCAGGATGTAGAGATTCTGGGTAATATCTCCGGCAGAATAGGCTGCTATCGCATCTCCTCCGGATGTCGTGCGTGCCTGCACAGCAGTACCTGCATCATTTCCGGATACCCCTCTGGACGTAGTCTTTAATCCATCCGGCAGTGCCGCATCGGTACCGTATACAATCTGTCCAAGATAGGTATAAACTGCAGTCTCACCCGTACCTATCTTCTGATAGATTGTCCTTCCCACATAATCTTTTGCCTGAAAACTCGTTTTATCAATAGCGGCCAGATCCGTCTCCGAAATTGCATATAAGCCCTGCGCATATCCCCTGGTGCTGTCTGAACCATTGATAATCGTAGTCTCCAGTCCGTTGCTTCCTCCGGTAGATCTATGGGAAAATACCGGGGTCACGCTTTTGGCATCCCGGTTACTGTCTCCGGCGGCCTCCAATGCACTGTATCGGTTATAACGTTCTCCTGCTGCCACCGTCTCCCCATTGGCAATCTCACGATAGACCGCATCGATCTGTTGGTAATTGTATCTGCCGGATCCGTCCTGTCGGAATACAAAGCGTCCTCTTACGTCCTCGGTTCTGGAAGCTCCGGTGCTTTCGCTGTAGGCAGAAAAAGTAACCGGACCTGTCGTCGGAAACTTTGCAGCATCCAGACTGTCCATAGCTGTCTGACGCTCTGTGGCTGACGGCATCTCGGAAAGCTTTCTGCCCTCAGATACCGGCTCCTCGCCGCCTGCCAGATAGCCGATCGTGGCATTTTCCTTCGACGGAACGATCTCCAGAATATGGAAAGTACCATCAGAAGAAGCTACCGTATCCTGTACCAGTTTTTCAATACCCGGAAGGGTTCTTTCCTGCGCACTGACCTCCATAGAGCCATAGCTCTGACCGGCTCCGACGGCCAAAGCTATGGTGAGGATTCCTGCTATATACTTTTTTGAATTGCGTTTCCAATTCATGGTCATTTATTATCCTTCCATTCCCACCACTCCGGATTCTTCTCTACTTCCAGTAAAAGATTTCTCTTATGATCCGGATATCGTTCATCATAAATGGTCATAATTAAATAATCATTTTCTTCATGTGCGCCAATATCAAACTGTACCTGCGAAAAAGGAAGATGCATATTATCAATTTCTGCAAATTTCGTGTTGGAATCCAACGGCAGTTCTCCCTGGAAATATCCATCCAGTTTTGCTGCTCTATGTCCTTTCTCTCTTCCAGACTCAAAACCATACGCATGCAGATCATAACGATTCGTCCAGGTAGGTCTCAGCACCGTAATCACATGCTGATCATTGGCAAATAAGATATCCACTACCGGCACCAGTATTACCGTTTCGGCCACTAATGTGGAATCATCCAGGCTCCATGCCTGAAGCTTCAGACGATATTCGGTATCCCAGGAAATATAGCTAAGTGCTCTTACCTCTGTAGATTCTCCCGTATTTTCTGTTGTCAGATAGCCTTCCTGATGAATATCATCATATGCTCCGTCATAGACTTCAAAACCGACCTGATATGATTTTTGTATTCCGTTCCATACCTTAAAATCATTATTCAGCTCACTGGGAATATCTGCAAATCTCCAATTTACTTCCCCTTTATAATTTCGAATCTCGCAATTAATTTTTCCATTACGGTTTAATACAAATTGACTGGAGTAAATATACGGTTCCTTCGCATTTACAACCGTCTTCAGGGGAGGGATTGTAATATCGATTTCTCTGGTAATCTTAATATCTGCTGATAAAGCTATCACCGCACGTACACGTACTACCGTATCCGTCATGTTTCCACATTCCAGTTCTGCCTGGAACTGTCGACCATCAGAATCTGTCAAACCGGTTATTTTGTAATTATTGGCATAATCATCTACCACACTCCACTCAATCTGTGGATAACCATTTCTGTAATCTGCCCAGGACGGCAGACATTCAATCAATGCCTTATAACCGATCTTTTCCGTACTTCCTTCGGTAAAATCATATGTGGTCAGATTCTTGGCAATCAGTGTTGCATCATATTTTCCGTCAATGTTGGTATAGGGTAATACCGATACCTTTGTGGATGCAGACATTCCGGGATCCGCCACGGAAGTACAGGTTACCTGTAGCACAAGTGTTCCGGTCGGCTCATATCTGTCAGCCGTCAAAAGACCGCTCCCATTTATCGTGGTTCCTGCCTTAAGTCCAGTTGCGTCCACTCTTGCCACGCTCCAGGTCACCCCGGCATTTTTAGCCTCTTCTGTTCCTTCCATAGTATAAGAGTACTGCAGGCTGTCCCCCTGAATCACAGAAGCATCTTTCGGTTCTATATCCAGAGAATCCACGATATGCTTTTGTACCGTTACGGTAGCCGTTGCCGCTATGGTAGGATCCGGATCCGCTACGGCGGTACAGGTTACTGTCAGAATATTCTCTGCTATGGTCTCATCCGCTGCCACACTCAGTTTACCGTTACCGCTGATGGTGCTCTTACATGCGCTGCCATCCTGATAACTTACGGCCCAGGTCACGCCCTGAGCAATGGCTTCCTCGTCTCCGGTGATCTCGTAATCGAAGACGAAAGCCTGTCCCTGTTTCAGATCTGCGTGCTCGGGAATGATACGGATGCCGCTGATCCAGGAATAGATGCTGGACGGTTCGGAGCTCAGATCATTTCTCAGCTTGATGGTCTCGGAAATATCATAGGACTTGTCCTGATAGGTAAAGGTCATATTCAGAACGACTTTCCGCTTATCCAGTTCACTGAGGTCCACGCGGAAACTGCTGACATGCTCTGCCATCAGTGCGGGCTTAGCTGTATCAAAATCTCCTACCACAACTTTGCCTTCGCCGTCCTTAGTATTTGTTACCTCGTAAAGATATACCTGATTGGCATCGGCGTAATCCGCTCCGGCACCACCCTGCCAGCGGATCATATAGCTGTTGTCATTATTGATCAGGCGCAGTTCACTGACGCTGGCATTGGTTACCTCCAAGCCATTGACATCCTTCGCCACATTGCCGTCCATATCCACAGCTTTCTGATCCGTCAGATTAGAAAAGCTGATGCCCTTCTCCACATCTATGATCAGATCGATCATCTGGTTGGCGGTCAGCTGGGCTTCTTCCTGCAGAGTCAGTTCCTTGTTCCCCCGCATATAGGAATTGTTGCCGGCGATCACGAATGCTCCCACCGCACCAGCTACTATGGTCATGATGGCAAGAGATACGATGATCTCTACCAGAGTAAATCCCTTCTTTCCAATACCCATGGTCAACCTCCTTACTTCGTCAGGATCTTGCCGGTCTTGCCGACCGTTGTGATTTCTATGGTTCTCGTTCCGTTGCTTACGACGATTTTCTGACAATAGCCCATGTCAGTACTACCGCCCGTTAATGTACTCGTATTTTTTTCAAAAGCCCCCGACGCTCTGTTGAACACCAGATGTAAACCTTTCGATGCGGAGACATAAGGCAGCAGACTGTCAGATCCCATCAGATCTGTCAACAAATATTCCGTGGAATTCCCCTCAAAATACACAGCTATTTTAATAGGGTCTTTTCCCAGTGTCCGGTCCGTTACCACCGTTCCACCCTGTAAGATCTGCGCCTTATATTCTTTCGTGTCGGTATCATAGCTGATAACACATTCCACCTGATTCTGTTCTTTTCCCAGTGTCAGTACTCTGGTCCGCTCCAGTGTTGTCACGATCTCGTCCGCACACTTCCGGACTCTCCTGCCGGTCAGGGATGTAATGGATGTGGCCATCACACCCACCAGCACAGCCATGATCGCAATGACAATGATCAGCTCCACCAGGGAAAAACCACCGTTGTTATTCTTTCTGCCAGTTTTCATAAACTATCAAATCTCCCAGATTTATATCACTGTTCTTATAGGACTTACCGTTACTGCTCAGGTAACCGTCTCCGCCATTCAAAAAGTCTACCACATGATATTCCTGTGTCTTACCGGCAGCACTTACGATCGTTCTGGAATAGGTCAGGGCATGAAGCACCGCATCCCGGTCAGGTTCCACATTGACATTCTGATCCAGCGTGATCGTTCCGCCGGACAGAATCGTTCCCTGGAAGTTCTCCGTCACTTTGACATCTCCGTCAGCAATGATCAGCCCCTTAAATTCACCGAATCCGGCTTCCGGATAGGTATAATCACCCTTTACAATAACTGCCTTGTATCCCTGCTCCGCAAGGCTTCCTGTGGTATTACCGAAATATTTTGACTCCACCTTATTTCCGGTACTGCCGTTTAATACAGCATGGAAGGTCGTTATCTCCCCTTCATTTACCAGATTGGTATAAGCATTGGCTGCATCCGTCTTCTCCGAAGGAAGCAGCTGCTCATAGACATCGATCATCTTCTTGGACAATGCCTGGAATTTCAACTGATCCGATGCCAAAAGTGCCTGATATCCTGCATTGGCACCATCACTGGTCAGTGTGGCATCCAACAGCTTCTCCTGACTTCCCGCAGCCGCACTGCTGTCATACATGGCCACATTGCCTGCCAGATGCATGATGTACGCTCCGTTCTGCTGTCCACGCACCTGAATGGCTTTGGTATACAGACCGGTATAAGCTTCCATGGTCTGCTGGTTGGCACCGTAATAATCCTGAAAATACCGGTTGGCATTGGCTCTCGCGGTATCAGAGGTGCTGTCAAAGCTTACATAATAATACACCAGCGTGATCTTGCTGTTGATCCGCTTGAAAATCTTCTGGATATTGTTCTGGGTCAGTCCGTACTCGGCCAGCGTATGACCATTCAGGGTAGCGGACGGAATATTCAATGCCACTTCCGTTACATCCGCCTGGTCCCTGATCTTGTCCTTATACTGCTCCAACGTGATCGGGTTGCTGGCACCGTTTAACACGGTCTTGCCGGAAGCATCCACGCCGATACACTGCGCTGGAACGAGGTAAGCCAGCTGGTCACTCTTCACAGCGATAGACTGTCCCATCATCACATCCTGTACTCCGGTGTTGCTCACACCATCCTCACTGGTAATTCCATCATTGGCTTTCGTCAGAGAAATGTAAGAATTTCCCGCCAGCGTAAGATTCTTCAATTCATTCAGATAGATCTCCGTATCCGTGCCGTTGACCAGAATGGCGCTGCTGTCCACGCCCTTTCCGTTGCCGAAGCCGATATACTGTCCGGCATATTCTCCGTCGATCTGTGCTCCGGCGGTAAATACATTCCGCTCTCCGTTCATCTTGAGATCTCCGGCCACATATACGTTGTTTCCCTGAAAGTTCAACGTTCCGTTGCTTCCCGTATTGCCCGGAATACCTCCGTTCATGGCAATGGAGCCGGCCCATACTTCACCGTACTGATCTGTGGTAAGTGTGGCTCCTTCTCCCAGATATAAGTCGGAAGCCATCACCATACGCTTGTCTTCGTTTTCATTGCCGGTGGTTTCTTTCCATTCCACCGTCACACCGTTACCCTTGCCGGACTCTTCGCTGCCCACGATAAAACGGTTCGCATAAAAGCTGCCGCCGATGACATTTTTACTGATCCGCGTGGAATCAGAAGGAAGCGCCTGAATATTCTCCTGTGCCACCATGGAGATTCCCGTAATGGAGGGCAGCGTCACTGCCTGTGCAAAATCCATATCCGGCATCTTCACCCGGATATCGGTCTGGATCACGGACACATAGCCATCGGTATCCGTATAAGTCACTTTCAGACCGCAGAAGGAAAGTCCGTCGGTGTACAGCTGAAAACGTCCGGTAGGAATATCCGTAGTCTCCACTCTCTCCTTGTTGCCCGTCACCGGATCTGTTGTCATTACATATACCTTCAGACTACCGCTGCTGTCCAGAGCCATCCGGTACACTACTTCCCCGGAGTCATTCAATGTCTCCAGCACCGTCCCCTGCTTTACCTCCGCAGACAGACTGCCGAACAGTTTGGTCAGATCATACTTATTGATATCCATGCTTCCTGTCACTGCATAATAATCCTGCATATCCTTCAGGAAATAATATCTCAGTTTGTTCTGCTTCTCCTCTGCGGAGGTTGCCTCATAATTTTTCAGGACCAGTTCATAGGCACTTCCGACAGAAGCGGACACCCGCTCTCCCATAGCCGTCCGAATCTCATCCAGCACAGTCTCTGCGGAGTAAAAGTTGTCCTTCGCCTTGAGATTGTTCACCTTCATCTGATAGTTCAGCAGTGACATATACATCAAAACACTGGCTAAAATGCCAATAAAGGCCATGGCAATGATCACGACGACCATTGCTGAGCCCTTATTGTCCGTTCGTCTGTGGAATTGTCTTACCCTTGAAAATATTTTGGGATTTCTTCCGCATATCTTCATGTTTCTCGTCTTCCTTCCGGTATCTCCTCTATCTTGCGTCCGTCAGATCATTCGATCACGGTTCCCGTCATGGTAAGTACGGGGGACTGCACTCCGATCATATCTTTTACATACACCTGTACCCGCATGTCATAGATACGGTTGCGTCGCTCCGTCGGTGTCAGACCGCCGTACGCACCCATAATATCCTTCGCCACGTCTCCAGTAGCATTTCCTGCCGCACCGGACACGCTGAGATCATTGAAAATGTATTCCGTATTGCTTCGCTTTACCAGATTCGTCCGCAGTCTGCAGGCGGAATCAATGCTGGCTCCCGCAGAGGACATCCAGCCCGGCCAGGTCTCCCGCAGTTCAAATGCCGCTTTGTAATTGTTGTCCCAGGAGGAATACGGGTTAAAACCGGTACTCTCATCCGCAAAACTGTCTATTCTCTCCGCTGACGGAGTCTGCTCCACTAGGAACAGATTCGTCTGTACATTCTTCGGGTTGTTCACGATCACTTTATCAACTGCAGAAGTCACTATGCTCTGGGTAGCTTCCACTCTGGGCTGCAGGCACACAATGATATTGGCCAGCTGGGAAATGATCTCCTCACTGTCCACCGGGTTCCCACTCTCCTTCTGTTTCTTAAGTTCCGCTGCTTTGGCTCTTACCGCCTCTTCGTTGGAAAAGATCACATAATCCGTACCGTTCTGGGGGTAGTCTCCGCTGATGCCTGTAAGGATGGCGGAATTGCAATGATAGACTGTGGAGGCCGTCACCAGATACACATCTGTCTCTACGTTCTCCCCGTCTCCCAGATCCAGCAAAATACGGCTGCTGTCTATGGAAATTTCGATGGTCTTGGTAGTATTTCTGGCGATCTCCATAACGTCTCTGCCGCCGGAATACGCTTCAAAATAACCGTAAGCCTCCTGCGCTGCATCTTCGGATTCGGAGTATACCGCATTCAGGTTGCCTGCCAGGTTCTGAATATTTACGATGTCCTTCTCATTCAGTTCCGGGTAGCCGTTAGGATCCAGTGTTACTACCACATCATAGGTGCCGGAAGTCGTCTTCTCATCCCGGAAGGTATATTGCCAGATACCATCTTCTGCTGCGCCGTCTCCGTCCACATCCAGAGAAGCATCCTTCTGCACGCTATTAGTAAAGCCGGTAGGTGTTGCTGCCTCATAGGTGTCTGCCATCTCCTCCAGTGTATGTGCCTCGAACTGCTCCATGACATCCTCTGCGATGGCCGTGGCATGCATGGTGTTGCGGGACTTGGCATTGGTTCTGGCAGAAGTCACAAAGCTGTGCAGAAGCGGCACAACGATGATCGACAGGATCACGATGGCGATCAGCAGCTCGATCAGAGAAAAGCCTTCGTTATTCAGTTGTCTTCTCTCCGTGCGCTCCTGCATGTGAGGCATCCTCCCTGCTCTGACTAATACCGTTTTCTCCGCACTACGTGCTCCCGAAACCGGACAACCATTCGCACTCCGGACTATCGTCCTCCCTGCTTCTGACTAATACCGTTTTCTCCGCACTACGTGCTCCCGAAACCGGACAACCATTCGCATTCCGGACTATCGTCCTCCCTGCTCATGGTTGTTTGATTTGCTAATCATAGCAGTATCCTGCCTGCAAGCAGTCGTATACTGCTATGATTGCAAATCTATTATTCCATGTTTCCGAAAATAGTGTCTACGCCCATCTGCATATCCGGGATGTAAGGTGAACTGTATACCTTATCGGTTCCCAGCAGATAATAAGTGTTCATGGTCATGTTGCCGGTGAGCATTCCGTCGGTCTCGTTGTAGCTGATGCTGACGCCCTGGATGCTCTCACGTTCCTGCTGATTGTAGATGTATCTTACCAGTCCCTTGAAATCGTCATAGGTACAGGAAATGCTGATGCTCAGCGGTACTTCATACATATGAGTGTCCGCATAAACAGTACCGTCCGTAGATACCGGACTTGTAGATGCCGTTGTAGTTGTTGCCGCAGCATCTGTTGCTGTCGTATCCGTGGCTGCTGTTGCATCCGTGGCAGCCGCTGCCGTATCCGCAGCCGGAGCATAGGCCACCTCTGACTCAGCGCCAAAGGCAATATTTGCCACCCCGGTACGGGTGTAATCTTCCAGTGTCTTTACCATCATAATGCTGTCTTCCGGTAAGATATCTGCCGGGAAACGGTTCTCAAAATTCGTGATATAGGACTGCATCTTCTCGGTAGCCTCAATGTAGTCCGCCTTGCGCTGGTCTAAGGCTTCCAGCGTTGCCACCTGGGATGATAACGTTACATTCTGTGCCTCAAGGGCATCTGATTTTTCATTAAAACTGGAATATACCAGAAAATAAGTACACACAGCAATAAGAACACCGATCACTGCGATCAAAAGCTGAATTTCACTCTTTTTAACCTTCATCTTCCGCTGCCTCCTACTGTGCTGTCTGGGTGTCGGCCTGTGCCTCACCGCTCTCTTCGGTCTCATCCGTCAGCTCCTTATAGCTTCCGGTAATGGAAAAAGTCACTATGGACGTTCCGGTCTCATCCTTGCTGTCCGTAATATTGCTGATCTCTACATCATCAATGCTCTGCATGTTGCGGATATTCAGAATCGTACGGGCTGCCGCTGCTTTCCCTTCCACCGTCACTGACATGCTGATGCCGGTCTGGTCGGAGCTGAAGCTGTTGGTATAGAAGCTGTCCGGCAGGATCTGTTCCAGTTCATTGATGAACTCCACCAGATTCTCATTGGGAGTCTGGGTATAAGCATATAAATATGTGTATTTATCATACTGGGCTTCTGCCGCCAGATAATCGTTGTATACTGCCTGTGCCGGCTGCAGCTCCTGTACCCGGTTCTGCAGATACACATTCTGCGCCACATTTCCCAGGTACCTGGTCACAGAGGTGGCTGCCATGGCGATGGACAGGATCACGCCCAACACCAGTACCGCCACACTGACGAAGGTATAATTCGTGCCGCTGACCACGGTCAGTCCCTTGGACTTCTGGGTGCTCTTGTCGATCAGTCCCACAGGGGCGAGCACCGCACCCAGACAGGAAATATAGGCTGCGGGTCTGGTGGAACGGATGGCCTTGCTCATGCCGATCTTGTCATCCATCTCGGACAGGGTATGTACCTTGCGCTCCAGACAGTTGGTGAACAGCTTGCTCATGCCGCTGAAGCTGCCGCCCAGACCGGTAACATAGGACTTTTCAATGGGATTTTCACTGTTCCTGGAATCATAGAAGTCAATGACACGGCTCACACCCACGATCAGAGGCTCCAGCGAAGCGGTGATCTTTTGTCTTGCTGCTGTGACCTCCACATTACCGGCATCCTCATCTTCCCAGCGTCCGGCATTTTCTTCCCAGACTTTGTCTCCCTGATGGAGTACTCTGTTCAGACATGTTTTCTTCTGGAAACGTTCTACCGCACTCATGGGATCGTTCACGGCATAGGCTCCGGAAGCGATCATAGTATCAATAGCATCCTGCACACCGTAAGCCACCGTTCTCTGTAATAACACCTTACCGGCGGAAAGCACGGTCACAATGGTGCTGTTCTCATCGATTTTGATGACCATGGTAACTTTTTCGGACTTCTCATCGCGGAGAATCTGGTATAAGCTGTTGCTGCTGTAGTCGAAGCACTCCACCTCCCAGCCGCACATCTGCGCCAGCTGATAATAGCTGTCTAACAGTGCCTTGGGCACCGCCAGTGCCATGACACGCAGCTTCCCGTTCTCGGTCAGTCCGCCGGCCAGATAATGTCCGATCTCATACTGGGTCAGATCCACCGGGAAATATTCATTGGCGTTGGTCTTCACCAGTGCCTCGATCTTACTCGCCTTAACGTTGGGGATCTGTACCTCACGGCTTGCCACTCTGGTAGAAGAAATGGTAAAGATCACTTTCTTCGTCCGGATGCCGTTTGTCCCCAGTGCATTCACCATGCGGTCTGCGTACTCCTGTGTCGGCTGCAGCATACCATCTACCACAATGCCTTCCGGTGTCTCCACCGTCAATACCTTGTAGACCTTCGGCTTCTTCACCTTGTAGTCCATCTCGCAGATCTTCGTAAAAGAGTTGCCGATCTCAATACTCAATACGCGATTGTTCATTGCCATATTTCTACCCTTCCTCTTCCCGGTATTTATCGTATTTCGAAAGCATTCCGCTAGTGCGGAGCTTTTGAAGAACTTTCTGAAATCATGTTCGAAATGCAGGTATCTTCTTATAAATAAAAATTCAGATACCACTGTAAGAATTCATTACCCCACAGGACAGCGATTGCCACCCCTGCGGAGAGATACGGTCCCATGGCGAGGACATGTCCTTCGCCGCTTACCTTCATACGGATCAGATGGATCACGGAACCAATGATACATCCCAGTAAAAATGCGAAAATAATCAATTTCCAGCCGAGTAACAGCCCACAGACCGCCATCAGCTTCACATCACCGCCGCCAATGGCTCTGCCACCGGTAGCATAGTACAGAATAAGCAAAAATACACTGACACACAGGAAGCCGATCCCAAACTCCAACCACTGTGTATAGTGGAAAGCTCCGTGGATCAGCCCCAGTGCCAGTATAAATAAGTTAAATCCCACAGGGATCTCATATGTTCTGAAATCAATCACACTTAAAGCAAGAAGTGTACTAAACAACAAGCAGTAGACTAGGGAATCCACGCTCATCCCAAATTTCCAGAATACGAGCAGGTACAGCACTCCGTTCAGTGCCTCGATGACTGGATACTGAACGGAGATATGTGCCTTGCATTTCCGACATTTGCCTCCCAGCGCCAGGTAGCTGAACAGCGGTACGAGGTCGTACCACCGCAGCTGATAACCGCAGTTCATGCAGTGAGACCTGGTCGTTACAATATTCTCTTTTTTCGGGATACGGTAGATCAACACATTGAGGAAGCTACCGATCACGATTCCATAAAGGAAAATCACTATGTAGAGAAGAATTGTTGGGAGCATGTCAGTTGCCTTTCAAAAATTATTTTGTAGATGCACCGTTCTTATCGACCTTAAAGTTATTTGCGTTTGCTGTTGCTCCACCAGCACCAGTTCCTGAATAAGTCACCGTTACAGTAACATCTTTATCGGAACTTACAAAATACTTGATTGTTGCGCCTTTTTCATACTTTAACGCATTTTCAAGTGCAGTGCCATCTGCGGTGCCAACAATAGAATATACCTCTTTCCAGAAAGCATCCAACGCAGCATCTCCAGTATTAGGGATATCCGTCTCTGCACTTGCGAGAGTTGGTGTTGCAATTTCCGGATCAAGCATAGTAGTTGTAATTGCCTGTCTCAGATTATCTGCCAACTGCTTATCAGCAGAAATCTTAGACTTGTCCAGATACTTAATGTACTGAGGTGCCAGTATACCAACCAGTACTGCCATGATAGCAATAACGATGATCAGTTCTACCAGGGAGAAACCTTTGTTTGTTAAGCTCTTCTGTTTCTTGTTCATAATTACATTCTCCTTTTTATGTGTTTTTTAATTTCAGGGTAGTAAGTTTTCCGCCCCATTTATTAATTATCGTCCTGTCCCTACACAGAACGGATAATTCAATATAATTACATTGCATCCAGTGCTTCATACATAGACATCATAGGCATCATACATGCAGCCAACAATCCACCGACTACAACAGCCAATACAATAATAATCATAGGTTCCAATGCTGCCATGAGGGACTGTACTTCCATTTCCACTTCTTCCTCATAGTAGTCTGCAAGCTTATCCAGCATTTCTTCGGTATTACCGGATTCCTCACCGATACGGATCATCTGATATACCATAGGAGGGAATAGTCCACTCTCCTGCAAAGGTCTGGACAATGGCATACCAATGGTAATTTCTTCCTTTGCATCTTCTAATGCCTCTTTGAAGTATACATTACTCATAACCCCGGATACAATATCTACTGCTTCAATCAATGGAACTCCGGCACCCATCAGTGTACTTAATGTACGTGCCATCAGAGAAGACGCTGACTTAGTCGTAAGCTTACTAAACAGAGGAATCTTCAAAGCAATTTTACCAAAGAAATGTTTTCCAACATCTGTTTTGGCAAATGCTCTGATTGAAAACACAATAACTGCGATAACCGGCACAATAATAAACCAGTAATTGATAATACCATGGCTCAAATTCACATAAAATTGTGTGATCCAGGGAAGTTCTCCACCAATCTGGCTGAACATGTCCTCATAAGAAGGAATAACTTTTACCAACATTACAATCGTAACAATAATTGCGACTACACACAATGCTATCGGGTAAATCATTGCTTTTTTTACCATAGCCTGGGTCTTATGTGACTTTTCCAACTGGACAGCCACACGATCCATAGCCGTATCCAAACTACCGGATGCTTCACCGGCAGCCACCATGTTCACCATGATCGCCGGGAACACCTTCGGGTGCTCTGCCATGGAATCTGCCAGGGTCTCACCCTTTTCCACGCTGATGCGGACTTCCTTCAGTGCATCCTGCAATCTCTTGTTCTCTGTCTGTTCGCAGAGCATTTTCAGGGATTCGAGGATGCTGACGCCCGCTTTGGTCATGCTGACGAACTGGCGGCACATGACGCTTAGATCCCTGGCCTTGGGCCATCCGCCGATCTGGATATCGATGTCTTTCGTCAGGAAGCTCTGTTCTCCCAGATCGATAACGGTCAGCTCCTGCCTTCTCAGTTCTGCCATTGCCAGATCTTTGTTATCCGCTTCCAAACTTCCCTTTACTTCTTTTCCAGCCTTTGTGATGGCTTTGTAGCCATAGGTCGCCATGTGCCTTCCCTCCAATGCGTCTCTATCTTTAACTTTCTCCCCAACCATGTAAGACGGGCCCCGGTCCTGAAAAGGTCCAGGTTTTTGAAAAATTTTTATAAATTTTGATAAATTTCTATAAAATATTGCGGTTTTTATAGAATTATACGTCAAATGATACCTTTACCATCTCGGAGAAGGAGGTGGTGCCATCCAGTACGTAGTCCGTGGCACTCATACGCAGGGTATGCATTCCTTCCTTTAATGCTTCTTCCTTTAAGATATCGGCACCCTCCCGCTTGCTGATAATGGTTTTCAGTTTCGGAGTGATCTGCATGATCTCGTAGACACCGATACGGCCCTTAAATCCGGTATTGTCGCATTTGCTGCAGCCGCAGGGCTCGTAGATGGTTACGTTTTCCTCTTCCTTCAGCCCCATGAATTCTTTTTCATCCTTGGTGGCCTGCTTCGGCTTCTTACAGACGGGGCAGAGTCTGCGTACCAGTCGCTGGGCGATAACGCCGATGACGGAATCTGCGATCAGGTAAGACTCGATGCCCATATCCTCCAGACGGGTGATGGTGCTGGCGGAGGAATTGGTATGCAGGGTACTTACCACCAGATGTCCGGTGATGGATGCCTGTACGGCAATGCTGGCGGTCTCCTGGTCTCGGATCTCACCGATCATGATGATATCCGGGTCCTGTCGCAGGATGGAACGCAGTGCAGATGCGAAAGTCAGGTCTGCCTTGGTGTTGACCTGTACCTGATTGATACCGTCAATATTGGCCTCGACAGGATCTTCGACAGTGATGATGTTCACGTCTTCTTTGTTCAGCTCGCTCAGTGCGGTATACAGGGTGGTGGACTTACCACTTCCGGTAGGTCCGGTTACCAGGATGATACCGTGAGGATTTTTCAGGATATAGTCAAACTGTTTTAATTCGTAGGGCTTTAAGCCTAACTGGCTCTTGTCACGGTTCAGTGCACTCTTCGCGGCAAGACGCATTACGACTTTTTCCCCGTATACGGTAGGCAGGATAGATACACGGATATCGTATTCCACACGGTCTACCACTTGGGTGATACGGCCGTCCTGCGGCTTTCTCTTCTCGGAGATATCCATGCCGCCGATAATCTTAATACGGGCGATGATGGCAGACAGTACATTGACACCGTATCTCGCTCTCTCATAGAGGGCACCGTCGATACGGTAACGGACACGGATGATGTTTTCCATAGGTTCGATATGGATATCGGATGCACGCTGACGGACGGCTTTTTCGATCATGTCCTTGACCAGCATTACGATGGGGGAGCTGTTGATGTTCTCCTCCGTGGCGATGTCTTCCACCACGTCCAGTTTCTTCTCTTTGGCGTAGGCCGCCAGTGCCTCGGTTACTTCCTCCTGACCGAAATATTTATCGATGGCCAGCATGATGCTGCGGGTGGTGGCTACTACGGGCTCTACCTGGAAGTTGGTGATGATGTTGATGTCATCGATGGCGTTGTAATCCAGGGGATCCGCCATGGCGACCATGAGAACGTTGAAGTTATTTTCTTTGTAGGCGAAGGGGAATATCTTGTTCTTCTTCAGGACGTTGACCGGTACCAGATTCAGTACTTCCTTGTCCACATTGACGCTCTGGAGATCGATCATATCCAGATCCAGCTGGCGGCTCAGTGCCTTCGCCAGATCATCCTCCGATACGATGCCTTCATCTACCAGGAATTCTCCCAGCTTCTTGCCCTGACGATTGGGGTTGTCCAGTGCCTGCTGCAGCTGCTCTGCCGTGATCACCCCACTGTTTACCAATAATTCACCTAAACGGACTTTTTTTCTGCCTGTTTCCATAAACTCTCTCACCCATTGCTTTTGTCGATAATTGGAAATATGTGTGAAATTGTAGTATTTTTTGGCTACAACTCACAAATATTTTGTCTCAATACGGAAATATTATAGCATATTTTAGATTTATGTAAATTGTTTTTAGTACTTTTGTTTCAATTTATGAGTAAAACATTTTTGTTGCTTTCTTTCCTGTTACACAGTACAATTATTTCATTTTATTTTGAAAGTTTCTAAATACGCCAATTCTTCGGCGAATTTTCCCAACATTTATTGACTTCACGTATTATACGTGTTACCTTAAGAAAGGAGAGATAATCCATGCGTTTTCGCGAATTAGAGCGAATCATCCTTGACGATGGCTGGGTTTTGTCTGATATCAGAGGCGATATTCCTTTGCGAGTTGTTAATTCTATTTTTAAACAGGCTGGACTAAAATAATATGGAACAGCCTTTGAAAGGAGTGATCTTATGAATTATATATATCCGGCTATTTTTTACCCGGAAGCGAATGGGAAATACTCTGTCATTTTTCCCGATCTTAATGATCTCGCCACCTATGGTGACAGTCTTGCAGATGCCTTTGCCATGGCACAGGAAGCATGTGCACAATATCTGTTTACTTCTCTGAGAGACGGCGATGCTCTTCCCGCCCCTACTGCAATTAATGCAGTGAAATCAGATGATCCCACTGCATTAATAAATCTAATCTGTGTGAATTTGGATAATTATGCCCGTGCTTATGATGACAGGGCTGTTAAGAAGACACTGACTATTCCGGCGTGGTTAAACACTGCCTGTGATAATTGCGGTATCAATTATTCCAAAGTTCTAAAGGACGCTCTCATTGCCAAACTGCAACAAGTGCAAATGTGACCGTATCACAAAGTCACCGCGTATTCACTGTCGTACATTTTCTTCAGATTTTCTACGCTGTTATATTTTTCGCCGATGCAGAATTCCTTGGACCAGGTCATGTAGTAGGCCCAGGGGATTCTGCTTTTTTGCAGAAGATCCACATCTGGAAGGTATCCCACTTCTGCCAGGGCAGCCACTTTGCCACGGGAGGTGGCTGCCACCAGCTTCTCGTAGGCATCCGCATAGTCTGTGGCCTGATACTCCGTGAGGTAGACATCCATGGATACTACATCCACGTATTCATCTCCGGGGTAGGCTTTTGGTATATCGCTGTTCCATACCCAGAGAAGGTTGTGCAGGTCTTTCTCACCTGTGTAGTAATCGAACATCAGGTGATACAGGTTTCTCGCCACTTCCGGGCCCTGCGCTCCCCACCAGAACCAGGTACCGTAGGATTCATGGAACGGGCGCCAGAGAATGGGAATCCGCTCTTCCTGAAAGCGCCGCAGGATCTCCGCAATCACATCCATGTCATGATAGAATGCCGCTCTCTCCGGGGTTCCCTCTTTCAATACTTCCCTTGCATCAAAATCCGTGTGTTCGGTATAGAAACTCTTGTCTTTGCCTTCCAGAGGCGAGAACCAGTGAAAGGTAAAGGTGAGAATACCACCATTTCCGGCTTCCCGCTGTTTTCTGGCCCATTGCAATGCCGTCTCCACGGTCCCCTTATTTTCTTCCACTTCCTGGATGCATTCCGGGGAAGCATCTTCATAATTGATATTCGGAGAATACGCCAGCAGTTCAAAGCCCCGCAGCTTCGGTTCCTTTCCGGTGACCTGCCTGATGTAATCTATCTCTTCGCAGGGAATGGTCTGGGTATGCTGCCCGGTGATGATCTGCTTTCCCGCTACAGTATGAAGATAATTCCATAATTCTACTGTTTCTTTTGTTGCCTTCGGATCTGCTGTTGTCATCTTTTCTTCCTTTTCCATTTTCATCTTCATACCCCGCCCGCAAAAGCAAGAGGGTACAGAGACTTTTATTTTGTCTCTGTACCCTCAGTTTATGACATTCTGTCGCTTATCGCAAGTATTATTCCGGCTTTACCTCATGGTAATCGGCATTTGCTGTAGAACCAGTCTCTTCAGACTTTGTTTCTTTTGCAAATCCCTTAGCCAGCATCTCGTTGATATCCAGTCCGGTGGACTCCTTGATACCATCGGTGACCTGGGTCACGGTGGTCATGATATCGCCTGCCAGCTTGCTGGAATCGCCACCGAACATCTTGATGGAATCTACGTTCATGTAGCCCTTAGCCACAGCCTCGGCGATCTTGGGCAGCTGCTCGAAGTATACCTTCAGAGTATCTAACTCCATCTGCTGTCTTGCAGCATCACCGTACTGTTTCATAGCTTCCGCTTTCTTCAGAATACCGGCTGCCTCTGCCTCTGCTTTTGCCTGAATGGCTTCTGCTTCCGCCTTACCTTTGGCTGCAACGGCTGCTGCCTCTGCCAGGCCTGCTGCCTTGACTGCCTCTGCCGCCTGCTCCTTGGCGAATCTTTCTGCCTCGGATTTTGCCTTTTCTGCCTCTGCCTGTCTCTGGATCTCGAAGAGTTCGGCCTCCGCTCTCTTCTGTCTCTCATACTGCTCGGCATCTGCCTTCTGCTGTGCTGCGTATTTGTTTGCTTCTGCGGTCTTCTTGACCTCAGCTTCCAGAGCTTTCTCCTTGATGGATACTTCTCTCTCCTTTAATTCCAGTTCCTTCTCCTGACGAGCCAGGTTCGCATTCGCTGTGGTGATCTCCACGGTCTTACGCTGTTCCTCTTCCTGGATCTTATATGCTGCGTCAGCTTCTGCCTTCTTGATATCGGACTCTTTCTTCAGTTCTGCCTTCTTGATGGCCAGTTCGGTCTGCTTCTGGGCAATCTCGGTCTCTGCGATGACCTGTGCATCGTTGGCATCCTTCTGGGCCTGTGCTCTGGCGATGGCCACATCTCTGTCTGCCTGTGCCTTTGCTACGGAAGCGTCCTTCTGGATCTGGGACATGTTATCCTGTCCCAAAGCAGTGATCAGGTTGTTCTCATCCTCGATCTTCTGGATGTTACAGGACTCGATCCAGATACCCAGGGCATTCATATCCTTCTGCGCCTTTGCCTGTACCTCATCACCGAAAGTCTTACGGTCATTACACAGTTCCTTCAGGCACTGGGTACCGATGATCTCACGCATGTTACCCTGCAAGGAATCGGTCAGCGCATCGCGGATCTGATCTTCATTCATGTTCAGGAAGTTCTTCATGGCTGCGTTAGCCATCTCAGTTGTGATTCTCTTATTAGAATCGGCACCTGCCACTACTTCCCCTTTGGCATTCACGGTGACATCTCTCTGGGTCAGGACTCTGACCTTAGCCACAGCATCAATATCTACACCGATGAAGTCCTTGGTGGGGATATAGCCGTTGGTCTTGATGTCAATACTGATCTGCTTCAGGATCAGTTCATCCTTTTTCTCCAGGAAAGGGATCTTGATACCGGCACGTCCGATCAGGACCTTTGGCTCTCTCTTGATACCGGAGATGATGTAGGCTTTGTTCGGTGATGCCTTCACATAACCGGATGCCAGGATGGCCAGGATGGCAATGGCCAATACAATAATTGCGATAATACCAATGTTAATTTCCATATGTACTCCCTCATTCTTTCTGCTTTTGTAATATATGAAAAGCTGCTTGTATGGTATGTATTTTACCATACAGGCAGCTTGACGAACAGTGATATCTATTATTTTTTTCTCATTTTATTGTAGCAAAATGTGCACGATATTCCACGTGTGTTACCGGTCATCGGCATTCCTTCAGGTATTCCATGAAGTTCTGCTTGTTCTCCAGTGCCGTGGTGGTGGGTCTTCCGAGATCTTCCCTTGCTCCGATACCACATTTTACTTCGATAAAGGTCAGGGTCTCTCTCTCTTTTGCAGCGGTCAGTTCCCGGTCCAGTTCCTCATAGGTGGTAACGGATACTGCATGGGGATAGCCGCAGGCCTTTGCAATGGAGACAAGATCAATATCGGCTGCCACGGTAGGCATACCGCCCACGGTCTCATGGGCACCGTTATTGATGACGATGTGTACCATATTTTCAGGTGCCGTACTGCCCAGTACCGCCATGGAACCCATGTGCATCAGCACTGCGCCGTCACCGTCCACGCACCATACCTTTGTACCGGGCTTCTGTACTGCCACACCCAGGGCGATGCTGCTGCTGTGTCCCATGGAACCTACGGTCAGGAAATCATACTTATGGCTCTGTCCGTTGTGTTCTCTGATCTCGAACAGTTCTCTGCTGGCCTTGCCCGTGGTGCTGACAATGGGATCCTCGCCGGAAGCCTGCACGATGTGGCGGATGATCTCTTCCCGGATCATGGGATTGTCGTTGCGGTACTCCACCTTTTCCTCATAACTGAGGGCACCCTTCCGGATCACGAACGCTACATCCTCACCACGATCCAGCTCCTTGCGGAACTCCTGCATGGCAGCACTTACTTCCTCTTCCGTTGTGTCTTTTCCGATGACAAAATAGCGGATTCCCATATCCTCCAGCAATTTCAGGGTCACTTCTCCCTGATAGATATGCTGGGGTTCGTCGTGGATCCCCGGCTCACCGCGCCAGCCGATGACGAAGATCATGGGGATGGCATAGACTTTATCGTTCAGCAGGGATGCCACGGGGTTGATGATATTGCCTTCTCCGCTGTTCTGCATGTACACTACCGGGACTTTGCCGGTAGCCAGATGATAGCCGGCGGCCAGTGCCGTGCAGTTTCCCTCGTTGGCTGCGATCACGTGATGCTTCGGATCGATCCCATAGGTGTGCATCAGGTAATTGCAGAGGGCTTTCAGCTGGGAATCCGGTACCCCGGTATAAAAGTCCGCATTTAAAATTTTCGCAAAGTTTTCTGCTTTCATGTAAGTATTCCTTTCCTGCCCCTGTCAGTTAAATTTCGTCTATTAAAGTTATAATATCTTTGATCGGCATCAGTCTGCTGTCCACTTCCTGTGCCCTGTGATACCGCAGGATGTCCTCGGCGGTCTGCTGCATGGCAGGGAAGGCACTTCTGGTCAGCTGGTTCGCATAGATCACGATATTGACGCCGTGGGCCGCCAGTTCACTCTCTGTAATGCTGTTAAAGGAAGACGGTACCACGACGATGGGAGTCTTCGGATCCTCCGCCCGGAATTTATCACAGAATTCCAGAATCTCATCCGGGGATTTCTTACGGCTGTGGATCATAATGCCATCCGCTCCCGCTGCCACGAAAGCTCTGGCACGGTTCAGTGCATCTTCCATGCCCCGCTCCAGGATCAGGCTTTCGATTCTGGCAATGATCATGAAATCATCCGTCAGCTGTGCCTTTTTGCCGGCTGCGATCTTGGCACTGAAATTCTCGATGCTGTCCTGGGTCTGCTCCACTTCGTTGCCGAAGAGGGAATTTTTCTTAAGTCCGGTCTTGTCCTCAATAATGATGGCGGAAACACCCATTTTTTCCAGTGTTCTCACTGTGTATACGAAATGCTCCGTCAGTCCGCCGGTATCTCCGTCAAAAATAATGGGCTTCGTGGTCACTTCCGTCACATCGTCAATGGTGCGGAACCGGGAGGTCATGTCCACCAGTTCAATATCCGGCTTACCCTTGGCGGTGGAGTCGCACAGGGAACTGATCCACATGGCATCGAACTGATCCAGCTCACCATCATGCTCCACGATGGTCTTCTCTGCAATCAGCCCCGTCAGTCCGCTGTGAACTTCCAATGCCTTTACAATGGGACGGATCTCGATCAGTTGGCGCAGGCGCTTTCTGCGGTATTCCGGCATGGCAAGCTTTTCCTTGATCCTCGTATCAATTCTTTTTACTTCTTCATTATATGTATAAGGGACATCTATGATCTCACCGCCGTATTTCTTCAGCAGTCCTTCCACGTTGTCACGGATAGCCTTCAAAGCTCCCTCCTGCCAGTTATCCCCATGGATCACGTAGTCAGGGCGCAATTCTTCAATGACCTTATCATACATTACATCATCCTGCACGACCACATTGCTGACTTCCGGGATATCTTTTACCAGCTGCATACGCTCCTCGAAGCTGATGGTGGGAAAACGGTTAAAACGGATCATTGCCGCATCACTTAAGACACCGATGGTCAGCTCGCCGTATTTTCCGGCTTCTCTGATGATATTGCGGTGCCCCTCATGAATGACATCTGTACAGAAACAGGTATATACTCGCTTCATTTGATCTTATGCCTCCTTATATTTTGCCGGAATCTGAATTTTATTGACTTCCAGCGCTTCTCTGAACACTTTGAAAAAGGCTTCGATATCCGGTCTGTCAATCGCACCCAGTGCACACAGGCGGAAGGTATTGGTAGTGGAAATCTTGCCGGGATAAATCGTAAATCCCCGCTCATAGCAATAATCATGTACTTTTTCAAAATTCCAGTTTGGATCATCGGGATACTTCACAGACACTACCAGTCCCGACTGCCATTCTCTGCGTATCACATCGTGGAATCCCAGTGCATCCAGTCCCTCATGGATGGCTTCGAAGACTCTGGTGTGTCTCGCCCATTTGGCTTCCTCACCCTCTGCCCAGTATTCCTTCAATGCCTGGATCGTAGCGTAGATCGTCTGTACCGGCGGGGTAAAATGCATTTCTCCGGTCCTCTGGAAGAAATCATACTGCTGATACAGGTTGCAGTAATAGGAACGTTTCGGATATTCCTTCGAAGCCTCCAGAATTGCCCGGCTGCCTACCACAAAGGATAGTCCCGTCATGGCCATCAGGCCTTTCTGTGCGGAGGCCATACAGAAGTCGATATTGTCCTCTTCTATATTGATCGGCCGCATGGCATAAGTCGAAGTGGTATCCACGGTAAAGGTGGCATGATATTTGTGGGCCAGTGCACCAATCTCGCGGATCGGATTGAGAATGCCGGTGCCGGTCTCGTTATGAGTGGTATGTACCAGTGCAATGTCTGGATTCTCTCTCAGAGTCTGCTCCACTTTTTCCAGATCCGGCAGTTGGTCCACCGGGAAACGCAGATCAATGTGGGGCAGTCCGTAATATTCACATACTTCCACTGCTCTGCTGCTGTAGGCACCGTTATTCACCACCAGTACCTTGCCGCCTGCCGGAAGCAGGGAGCTGATGCAGGCATCAATATTGATCGTTCCGGACCCGCAGAACAGGACACTGGTGTATTTTTCCAGATCTCCATGGACGATACGGACCAGATCCTCCCGCAGTCCTTTCATCAATCCGCCGAATTCTTTTTCTCTGGGACAGATATCCGGTACGACCTGTGCATATTTTACGGTATCTGTGGTGGTGGATGGTCCGGGATTCAGCAAAATATTTCTTTTGACCGGTGTTTGTAACAGTTGCTCCATTACGGTATTCCTCCTTTTGTTCACGTTCGTTTTTCAATCGTTCATTTATACATGGTATATTTTAATTATTTGAACGGTTTTTATGGGGTTTCGGCTAAAATAAGTACACAAAATGTCTGCGTTCCATTCGCAGACACTTTGTGTCAAATATGAACATATCATAATACCATTCGCACAAAATAGCAATACTTATTTTTCTTTAAACATCATACGTCTTGTCGATGGCTTTCAGCTCCCGGAAAGTATCGATCTCGATAATGTCATTTTCCCGGCATTCACGTACTTCTACCTTATAATGCTTCTGGCAGAATACCAGGGGTACCTGTTCCCAGTAACGCTCCTTGCCGCCGGGCTGTTCGTAGGTCATCTTGATATCATCAGACAGCTTATGTCCGTCTTCTTCGTTCCAGTAAGAGATTCCCACCATCTGCCAGCAATCCAGGCCACCGACTTTCTCTTCTACAATGACTCCATCTTTTACCGTGAAGCACCAGTCATCGGTTCTGTCCTTTTTAATTGCCAGGAAATCGGAGGTATAATGATATTTTTTAATGATCTGCGGATTGGAGATCAGCAGATCCGCCTCAAATACATAGGCATTGGAAAGCATATATCTTGCCACCATGGCGGAGGAAATATTGTTAGCTTCATTGTAGACCGGATTCTCCAGGAATTTGATCATGGGATATTTGTACAGCAGCTGATCAAACTGCTCTGCCAGATACCCCCGGACAATATAGATTTCATTAATCCCGGCATCCAGACAGGCATCGATCAGGCCGTCAATAATACGCTGTCCATGCACACGTACCAGTGGCTTCGGGGTGTTAAAGGTAATGGGCACCAGCCGGCTGCCGAATCCGGCTGCAATAAAGATGGCGCGCTTTGCACGGTAAGGCTCCAGTGCGGAAATTCCGGCACCTGTGATCTCTCCCTCTGTCACATACTGTAATTCGGTCAGTTCCTGCATGACACGGTTGACCGTTCCCAGAGAGTGTCCGCTCTTTTCTCCCAGCTGTCTCTGGGATAAAGTACCTTTTTCCTCTGCCAGTATCGATAAAATATCAAATTGTTTTCTTGTCAGTGTCTGATTCATCTTCTGCTTCCTTTCTTTTTTCCATTCTCCATGACCATCGTCCTGTTTCTATCGAAATTATCGAATTTCCGTTAAGTCATATGGTGTTGCTTGGTATACATAATAATTGAGCCAGTTGCTGTAAAGGTTGTTACAATGAGATCTCCACTGTAACAGAGGTCTCTGCTCCGGGTCATCGTCCGGGTAATAATTATAGGGGATCTGAATGGGCAGTCCTTTGTCCAGATCTCTATGATATTCGTTGTTCAGTGTATAACGGTCATATTCCGGATGGCCCGCTACAAAAATCTTTTTGCCCTCTTCCGCCATTGCCAGGAATACGCCGGCCTTCTCCGATTCCGCCAGGATCGTCAGATCCTTACAGGCATGAATGGCCTCCGACGGAGTCTCGGTATGACGGCTGTGAGGAGCCATGAAAATATCATCAAATCCCCGGACCAACGGAACTTTCCGGTTGGATACCTTATGCGCATAGACGCCGAACAGCTTCTGGGACAATTGTCTCTTGTTGATTCCGTAATAATGATAAAATCCGGCCTGTGCCGCCCAGCAGATATGTAAGGTGGAGGTCACATGGGTCTCCGCCCAGTCCAGGATCTGACAGGTCTCATCCCAGTAATCCACTTCCTCGAAGGTAATATCCTCCACCGGTGCTCCGGTAACGATCAGTCCATCGAATTTACGATCCCTGATCTCATCAAAGGTAGTGTAAAATTTGTTCAGATGGCTGGCCGGGGTATTCAGTGACACGTGGGTCTTGGTGTTCATGAAAGTGACATCCACCTGCAGCGGTGTATTGGACAACGCCCGCAGCAGCTGCAGCTCCGTATCCTGCTTTACCGGCATATTGTTCAGGATCAGTACCTGCAGGGGACGCATGTCCTGATGTACCGCACGAAATTCGTCCATGACGAATATATTTTCATTTTCCAGTATCTCTTTGGCAGGCAGATCATTTTGTGTTTTGATAGGCATTTTATTTTCCTCCGGGTCTTTCTTGCTTATTCCTCGTAAGGAATATTATAGGTTCTCAGAAATTCCTCTTCTGTCAGAATGGGAACCTGTAATTCTTTTGCTTTTTTATTTTTCGATGATGTAGATGTAATATCATTGTTGATCAGGCAGGTGGTCTTGCCGGTGACACTTCCGGTCACCTTGCCGCCTTTTTCCTCAATGACCTCTTTCAGATCATTCCGGCTGGCATAATGGTTCAGGCTTCCCGTCACCACGAAGGACATTCCTGCCAGTGTCTGTGCACTCTCATCGATCTGTGGTGTCTCTATCGTCAGGATTTCCTTCAGATGAGCTATTTTCTCCAGATTTTCCGCATCCCGCATATAATCCGTAAATGCAGATGCCAGCACCTCTCCCACACCGGGAATGGCACTCAGTGTTTCTTCGTCCGCTGCCTGCATTCGTTCCAGATCGTAATCAAAATACCGGCACAGCACCTTTGCATTGGCCACGCCGATTCCTGCGATCCCCAGTCCATAGATCAACCGGGGCAGCGTGGTATGTCTTGCAGTCTCGATACTGTCCATCATATTCTGATAGGATTTTTCTCCGAATCCTTCCATTCCGGTAATGACCTCCTTGTAACGGTCCAGCCGGAACAGATCCGCATATTCATGGATAAAGCCCTGATCGATCAGCTTCTCCAATGTTGCCTCGGAGAGTCCATCAATATTCAGCGCATCTCTGCTGACGAACAGAGTGTAGGATTTGATCTCCTTGGCCGGGCATTTCTCATTGGTGCAGTACAGAGACTGTACCTCATTCATCTGTCGGATCTCCGTGGGCTGTCCGCACACCGGACACACCTTTGGAATCTCCACATTATCACTGCCTGTCAGATTCTCAGCGATCTGGGGAATGATCATGTTGGCCTTATAGACCGTGATATGGTCTCCGATTCCCAGTCTGAGGGATCTCATGATACTGATATTATGCACGGAAGCGCGGCTCACCGTTGTGCCTTCCAGTTCCACCGGCTCAAAAATAGCTACCGGATTGATCAGACCGGTACGGCTGGCGCTCCACTCGACCTCTTTTAATGTAGTCTCCCGCAGTTCATCCGCCCATTTGAAAGCAATGGAATCTCTGGGGAACTTTGCGGTCCTGCCCAGGGACTGTCCGTAGCTGATACTTTCATAAGTAAGTACCAGACCGTCGGAAGGAATATCGTAGTGCTCGATCTTGTGTTCAAAATCTTCAATGGCAGATAAAATGTTCTCTTCCGTTACTGCCACATGTTCCACCACTGCAAAGCCCTGCTCCTGCAAAAAAGCAAACTGGGCTTCCTTGGAATCATGAAAATCTACACCATCCGCCTTTACCAGCGTAAAAGCAAAAAAGCGGACATTCCGTCTGGCCGTGATCTCATTGTTGAGCTGCCTCACAGAGCCGCTGCACAGATTTCGGGGATTCTTGTATTTTGCCTCTGCATCTGCGATCTCCCCGTTGATCTTCTCAAAATCACTGTAGGTGATCACCGCTTCTCCCCGCAGGATCAGTTCTCCGGTATAGGAAATATTCAGCGGAAGATTCTTAAAAGTACGGGCGTTATTTGTAATGACCTCACCGATCTCGCCGTTGCCACGGGTAACCGCTTTTGCAAGTTTTCCTTCACGATACGTCAATACAATGGTCAGCCCGTCCAGTTTCCAGCTGAGAATTGCAGGATTGCCTTGCAGCCAGTCCCGCAGTTCTTCCCGGCTTTTCGTCTTGCCCAGAGACAGCATAGGACTCTCATGGCGCTCCTTGGGAAGCTCATCCACCGCTTCGTAGCCTACGTTTACCGTAGGACTGTTGGCCAGGGTAACGCCTGTCTCTTTTTCCAGTTCCACCAGTTCATCATAGAGCTTGTCGTATTCGTAGTTGCTCATGATCTCCTGATCCTTGGCGTAATAGCTTTCGGAAGCTGCATTCAGTTGTTCTACCAGATCTTTGATCCGGTCTATTTTGGAAGACTGCATCTTGTATTCCTGCCTTTATATTATTTAATTGCGATTTAACATTCCGGTGTCTCTTTGAAGCTGTTCCAGCTCTTCTCCGGTGACCTCGCGCCACTTTCCCGGCTTCAGATCCCCCAGCAGAATGTTCATGATCCGGATTCTTTTCAGCGCTTTTACCCGGTATCCACAGGCTTCACACATCCGCCGGATCTGTCTGTTGACTCCCTGAGTCAAAACAATACGGAAGGTAAATTTTCCGATCTGTTCAATCTCACATTCTCTGGTAGTGATGTCCAGATCTTTCAGATAAATACCTTTCGCCATTTTCTCCAAAAAATCGGGTGTTATTTCCCTATCTGTCTTTACGATATATTCTTTTTCATGACGGTTGGCGCCCCGCATCATGGCATTGATCAGATCTCCATCATTGGTGAGCAGGATCAGGCCTTCGGAATCTTTGTCCAGACGTCCCGCATAGGTCAGCCGTTCCGGATAGCGGATCATATCCATGATCTTTTTCTCTGCATGAGGATCTCTCTCCGTGCAGGTCACTCCCACCGGCTTATAAAATGCCAGTACCTTCTGTGTCTGTTTTCCCTGCAGAATCTTCTTACCCACCTGCACGGTGTCCGTTTCTTCCACCTGTTGTCCCATTCCGGCCACCTGACCGTTGACCAGTACTTTTCCTTGTTCGATCAGCTTATCCGCATCTCTTCGGGAACATACACCGCACTGTGCCAGATATTTATTCAGACGCATTCTATTCCTCATTCCTTTCCGAAGCCCTTAACTTCCGGGCTACAGACACACGGCCGCAAGTATATGTTTTCACGCTTCCACACCGTCTGCCGCTTCGAAGTCACTGAGACTTTTGACTTTGGGAATACCGTTTCCGTTTGCCACACCCAGCTTTGCGGTCTCATCTGCCAGCTCGTTGTATTTTACCTTCGAATGAGCCGGTACTTTGGTAAAGCGGATCTGAATCTTCTGTCCCCAGCCCAGCATGGTCTGTGCATATTTTTTCGTCAGATCATTCTTACTTTTCCAGGCACCGGTGACCCATTTCTCGATTCCTTCATAGTCGTAGCGGATCTCGATGGCTGTAAAGCCGCTGTTTAAGGCAAACCGTACCGCATACATGGCTCCCAGCATCTCTCCGGAGACATTCCGCTGTTTCAGAGAGTCCGGATTGTCACCATTACCGTATTCTGTATAGATGCGTCCGTCGGGAAGAATAAAAATACAGCCGAAACCGTATTTTTTCAGTGCATCCTGATAGCTTCCGTCCACATAGGCCAGCAAGGTACCCTCTTCCGGACGATCATTCACATCCGCATCCTCCGGATATCTTCCCAATCCATTCCACTCTGCCATAATTCATCTGTCTCCTTATCGAATAAAGTTGGTCTTCTGCGCCGGTTCTCTCTCCGGGAAATCCACGCCCGCAGCTTTTCCTGCGGCAATGCATTTGAGCAGCCATGCCATATTGTTACCCAGGGTACACATGGTCTGCATGCCTTCCAGATCCTGTTTTACCTCTTCGGGAGTATTGCCGTGTACCTGATTCCAATACTGGCTGGATACCACCGGCATACAGTTGATGGTAAAATATTTGTTCAACTGGTCAAAGGCTGCGGAAGCCCCGCCACGTCTGCAGCTGACGATGCAGGCACCGGGCTTGCCCTGGAACAGGGCGCTCTTGCCGTAAAAGGCTCTGTCCAGGAAGGAAGTGATCATACCGGAAGCCGATGCATAGTGCACCGGAGATCCGAAGACAAATCCGTCCGCAGTCTTCGCTTTTTCCACAAATTCATTCACGCCATCCTCCCGGAAACACTTTCCGTTCTTCAGACAGGCATTGCAGCCGATACATCCGGCGATGGGCTGTGTACCCACCTGGATGATCTCCGTCTCAATACCGTTTTTCTCCAGTGCTCCCGCTACTTCCTCCAGAGCTGTGTAGGTACAGCCCTTCGCATGTCCGCTTCCGTTTACCAGTAATACTTTCATTGCTTTTACCTCTTTTTCTCTTATTGTTTCTCTTCTCTGTTATTACCACCCGAAATGTGGTATGCTATCTGATAGATTTTGATATCTTTATCAGCATTTTAACAAACCGGAAAGGATCCCTTATGAATCATCGCACCCGTTCTTATCTGCTTTTTGTATTGCTTATCGGCTGTATCTGTTATCTGGTATCCCATTTCGTGGTACAGCTGTATTTTGTAAACGGTTCTTCCATGGAACCGACCTACACCTCCGGGCAGCCGGTCTTCCTTCAGAAATTCGGTCTGCCGGACTGTCTGGACTATAACGATGTCGTTGTCATCCGCCACGAGACGCTGGGACGCGATATCGTCAAACGGATCGTGGCCCTGCCGGGAGATACGGTACAGATCACAGAGGGAATCCTCTATGTCAATGGGGTTCCCCAACCGACCCCCGATGGCTTTTCTCTCATGGAGGATGCCGGCAAAGCCGCCGCTCCCCTGACGCTTGCACCCGGAGAATATTTTGTCCTGGGTGACAACCGCAACCACAGCATTGACAGCCGCTTTGCGGAAGTCGGGATCATCCCCGCCGCTTCTATCGCAGGAAAAGTTATTACCGGTCGAACACCCTTCCGGTAGGCACCATAGTTGTCAGATCCTGTGCATGGCCTTTCTGAAGATATTCTACCATGTGTTTCTCGTTGCCGGGAGCGTATTCCAGAAAACGTCTCTCTCTGGTATCTCCCTCTTTCCAGTCAAACACCGCGTCGCTCTGCGCGCCATCCAGCAGTCGGACATACGCCTCCTGCAGGTCTTCGTAGCTGATGGGTGCTTCTGAAATCTGCATGGTATCGTGCTGTTCATTTCTTCCTTTGATCAGAAGCAGCGCTGCCTGCCGCAGAAAGTCCTCTTCCTTTTCTCCCATGCCGTTGTATCCGTGATCCGCCATTACGATCAGAGCGGTGTTGTCATAGGCACCACTGTCTTTCAATGCCTGAATATAATTTGCTGCCAATGTAATGGAAGCTTCCATGCTCTGACGGTAAGATCCCTGTTCCACACCGATAACATTGGCGTCCTTGTCATAGATAAAAGGTGCGTGGGCCCCGTTCAGATGGATGAACTTGAAACGGTTTCCCGTCTCATCCATCACCACACCCTGGGCTGCCAGCCCCTCCTTGAAAGCCGTATTATCCGCAGTAAACGCCTTGGAATCCGAACCTTCCGGATGAGATTCCCGTAATTCATTAAAATAGACTTCTTTGATCACGCAGTATCTTTTCAGATCATACGGTGCATACCGGAATCCAACGAGCTTCAGCTCCTGCTTTGCCAGTTCCAGATAAGAAACAGGGGTGACCTTAGTAAAATAGACATTGTCAAAATTGTCCACGATGGAAGCATCCTGTGCACGGATATCATCCTCATAGAGATTGATCTGATAATTTCTGCTCTTCAGTTCCTTCCACAACGGTGCCTCTCTGTAGACTCTGTCCAGATAGTCCTGAAAAGATCCCTCATTCTCATACCATTCACCGGATAAAATAAAAGGAATAGCATTCAATGTGCTGGTGTAAGCTCCCGTGGTATTCTCAAAATAAGTAAAATCTCCAAAGATCTCCCGGTACTCCGGATGTTCCTCTAACAGTGAGGTAAACTCTCTGGAATCTGCCGTATCCAGCACAAGTATCACGAAATTGTTGTCCGCAGACATCTCGAATTCTTCTTCCACGCTGACATGCAGATGCAGTTTGGAATGTAGTGCCCCGCTGGTAATCACGGTGCTGCATGCGGTAACCAGAAGCATCAAGGTCATGCATCCGCTGATGAACATTACCACATGGACAAATTTCTGCTTTCGCAGCACGATCATTGCCGCAATTACAACGATCAGCACTACTACCCAAAGAAGCAATGTATCTTTCCGGAGAATATCGTATTTGCCCCACCAGATTGAAGTTCCGTCCAATGGCGGCAGTCTGTCGATCATAAAATTGCCCTGGATATAAGTACAGATAAAAAGTGCAATCCCTCCGGCCAGTGCGATCCGGTACACATACGGATGAATCAGCATGGCAATCAGATATAACACCGCCAGTACGGCGAAACAGGCTGCAAACATCCCCAGTGCAGTGATCAATAACGTGGAAAAATCAAACCAGAATTCCGAAACATTCGCGCAGTACAGATCGATCGGTGCATATAAAAACAACAAAAAGCTGATAGCCAGGGATATGAAAATCCCCGGCATCAGCTGTCTGCCTGTTATCTTTTTTCTCACAGTATTTTTACTCACACTTATTCTCCCTGTCACATTG
>Ga0129315_1000094_pt1 | contig 93752 bp, 86 predicted proteins | sample Cm827metagenome_FD_94432 | JGI IMG/M metagenome (GOLD analysis project Ga0129315, IMG submission 94432) | Eastern black-and-white colobus group fecal microbial communities from Wisconsin, USA - Cm827 metagenome | ecosystem: Host-associated > Mammals > Digestive system > Large intestine > Fecal...
CTTATCACCCTTCATCAGCGTAAGCTTTTGAGACTTTTGTATATTCATTTTTGCCGAATTCTTATCGAAGCTATTTTGACTTGGATATGTAGATTATTTATGTAGAAAAGTCCTACCCTCCCGTCTTTTTCGTGCAAGTAAAAACCCTACAGTTGGACGGACTGTAGGGTAAAAAGGGTGGTGGACCATCAGGGGATCGAACCCTGGACACCCTGATTAAGAGTCAGGTGCTCTGCCAGCTGAGCTAATGGTCCATAACGGTATTTATTGTAGCATTTGTAGGCGGATTTGTAAAGTCTTAATTTGACATGCGGGCGAAGAAGATTTTGCCCGCGTTTGTGTCAGATGAGAGCGCGGTAGAGGTCTTGGTAGGTGAGGACGCCGCTCAGCAGGATGCGTCCTTCTTCTTCGACGGTGGGGACGTATTCGAGGGCGAGGTCCATGCAATGCGCGTCGTGCGCGGCGATGACGTCGGCGTATTTCGTGGTAGTGAGGATGTCGTCCGCACCGACGAGGCCGATGACGTCCGCCCAGGCGCGCAGGACGTCGTGATCGTTCATGGGTTGTTGTTCGCGGTAGGCGCCTTTGAAGACGCGGGCTACCCATTCGGCGGCGAGGGCTTGCTCGCGGGCGGCGCAGAGCAGCCGCAGCGCGTCGTAGGAGGACGCGGTATAGCGCAGGTCGGTCGCATTGACGCCGGAGGGGTTGCCGAGGGTGGCGAATTCTTCTTCTTGGGCGGGGGTGAAGAAGGCACGGCGGGCGGGGCGGTCACGCCAATCGGGGTGAATCTCCCAGCCGTACCAGTCGATGCCGATGTCGATACCGTCCCGGCGCAGTTGTTCAAAGTGTGCCCAGGCGGTGTAGCAGTAGGGGCAGACGAAGTCAAAGTAAACGCGAATGTTGCGCATAGCAGTGTCCTTTCCGCGAGATGTCGCTTGTGATTGTGTTCATTATAGCACGAAACGGCGACGCGGGAGGGGCGGTATCGTCATGTGTCAAGGCCGGTGACAGAACAAACGCTCCTAATCGGTCAGCGTTGATTTCCTGTCGACGTGCGCCATCATTTCTCCGGCGAAGTGTGTCGGCAGAGGGATGTGCCGTAGTGTGAATCTTGCTTGCTGCGGTCGCCGCTTCCTGCCCCGCCCGAGCGTCATATCGGGCCGGGGAGATAAGAATCCGGCCATTCTTTTGACAAAAGGTTGCGACATCGTGTATCATGTGTACACGAGATGCGGTGTGGGGGGGGAGCAAGATGGCGACGATACGGCGTAATATCAGCATGGACGACAAGACGTATCAATTGATTATGCAGCATGCCAAACGAACAGGAAAGTCAGTATCGGAAACGATGAGTACATATACCTTGGAAGGGATACGGCGGCGGGAGCAGGCGGATTTGCGGACGTATTTGTTGGCGAATGTGCCTGCGGCAGATGCCCAAGAGCTGGAAGAGTTAACACACTTGTGCGATACGATTGATTGGTCGGACGAAGGCGAGGCTTGGTCGGTTGATGAGTTGCTACGAGGTTAGGTACGCAAAAGCAGCACGTAAATTTATGACCAAGCACAAGCCTGCCGGTCTCCGCTTTATGAAGGCATTTGATGAGATGGCAGACAATCGGCAAGCGGCGCATTGGTACGATGTGGTCTCGATACGGGGCCGGGAAGGGCTGTTTCGTTTGGGTATCGGGAAGTATCGGGCGATTTTCAAGGTCGATGACAATGATATGTTGATTGTGGTGGCTGTCATTGACAGTCGTGGCGATGTATATAAAAATCTGTAATCACGAAAGCACCTGTCCGGGTGCTTTTTGTATGAGGTGAAATAGGGAGCTTCGTGCCTGTGTCCGACTAGTGGCGGGCCGGTACGACAGCACACGGGTCGCGGCGACGATGGCGCTGTCCGTGACCGAGGGGACGAGGTCTCGAGCAGGGACGGAATGCGCGCGATTCATACATCGAGGAGCTGATGCAACAGTCGTCCGCATGGGTGCGCCGGCGGATGCAAGACCCGCAAGCGACGACAAAAGACCGAGAGGCGTGGCGGCGAGTACGCGGGAGTGTGCTATAATTAACACCGAGAGGGCGGGGAGAGTGTCCCCGTTTGCCCCCACAGAATAGGAAAAAGAGGATACGTTTTCATTGAGGTAACGGGAGGGGATAGCATGCAATTCATTCATTACCCGCGGTGCGGGACGTGCCGCAAGGCAAAGGCGTGGCTCGACGAGCATCATCTGTCGTATCAGGAGCGGGATATCGTCAATGAGCCGCCGACGGCACGCGAGCTCAGTGAGTGGGTCGCGCGGAGCGGTCTGGAGTGGACACGGTTGATGAATACGAGCGGGCGGGCGTATCGGGCGATGGGCTTGGCGGAGAAACGGGCGTCGATGTCGCCCGAGGAGCTGGCGGAGTTGCTCTCGTCGGACGGGATGCTGGTGAAGCGGCCGATACTGGTGCTCGATGACGGGCGTGTGCTGACGGGATTTCGCGAAGGCGAGTGGACAGAGGCGCTGCTCGGTGAGGGGGCGGCGTCATGAGATGGGCGGATGTGGTCGCCTTGCGCCAATCGACGCGCGAATTTACCGCGAAGATGCCGGCGCGTGATGCCATCGGCCGCATCGTGCGGGCGGGACGGATGGCGCCGATCTCGATGCATCGCAACGCGTCGTACACGATTGCGGTCGTGACGGAGGCGGATACTATCGATGCGTGGCGGACGGAGTTTCGCGCCAAGGTAAAGGATACCGACCCCTTTTACGGGGCGCCGTTGCTCTTTGTCGTGGCGGGGGCGGCGGAGATTGAGCCGGAGATGCGGGCGGCGGATGCGGCGTGTATCGTCGATCATATGCTCTTGGCGGCGACGGCGGAAGGACTGGGCTCGGTCTTCATCTGCGGTGCGGTGCGTGCGCTCGGCGCGACGGCGGACTATATCGCACGGCTCCATCTTCCCGCGGGGATGGTTCCGATTGCTGCGGCAGCGGTCGGTCACGCGGCGACGGCGCTCATGCCGCGGGAGGTATCGGACATCGGCACGAATTGGCCGGATGCATAATACGCCTTGCACGGGCAGGGATTTTGTACACCTCGATTCAAGACGAATCGGGGTGTTTGTCGTAGGGAAGTTATTATATAGAAAAAGATAGATATGATATAATCGTATAGAGAATGGTAATGTGTGTGTGAATAACAGGGTGAGCGGATGAAAGCAGTGAAACGGACATATGAACAGCCGGCGGTCCCGTTTCGGGTGGACGCGCCGTATGCGCCGAGCGGTGACCAGCCGCAGGCGATTGCCAAATTGGCGCAGGGCATCGAGGACGGACACTGGGCACAGGTGTTGCTCGGGGCGACGGGCACGGGCAAAACGTACACGATGGCCAAGGTCATCGAGGCGACGCAGCGGCCGACGCTGGTGATTGCACCGAACAAGACGTTGGCGGCACAGCTGGCCAGCGAGTTTAAGACGTTTTTCCCGGACAACGAGGTCGCGTACTTCGTGAGTTATTATGATTATTACCAGCCGGAGTCGTATATCGCGCGGACGGATACCTATATCGAGAAGGATGCGTCGATTAACGACGAGATTGACAAGTTGCGCCATTCGGCGACGATGAGTCTGTTTGAGCGGCGGGACGTGATTATCGTGGCGTCGGTGTCGTGTATTTACGGGTTGGGCGACCCGGAGGATTACAGCGAGATGGTGCTGTCGATTCGCCGCGGGCAGGAAAAGCCGCGCGAGGAGATTTTGCGCAAACTGGTCTCCATCCAATATACGCGCAACGACATGAATCTTATCCGCGGGACGTTTCGCGTGCGCGGCGATGTGATTGAGATTTATCCCGTGGGCGAGACGGATCATGTCGTGCGGGTGGAGTTGTTCGGGGATGAGATTGACCGGATTGTCGAGGTGGATGCCTTGACGGGGCATCTTGTGACGGAGCGGACGCATGCGGCGATTTATCCGGCGAGCCACTATGTGACGACGGGACCGAAGATGGAGCGGGCGCTGGCGTCGATTGAGGCGGAGCTCGACACGCGGCTGACGGAGCTGAAGGCGCGCGACCGCTTGCTCGAGGCGCAGCGGCTGGAGCAGAGGACGCGCTACGATTTGGAGATGATTCGGGAGATCGGGTATTGCTCGGGGATTGAAAACTATTCGCGGCATTTGTCGGGGCGTGCGGCGGGCGATGCGCCGTACACGCTGCTGGATTATTTTCCGGATGATTTTCTCATCATGGTGGACGAGTCGCATGTGACGTTGCCGCAGTTGCGGGCGATGTATGCGGGCGACCGGTCCCGCAAGGAGTCGCTGATTGAGTACGGGTTTCGCTTGCCGTCGGCGGCGGACAACCGCCCGCTGACGTTTGACGAGTTTGTGGAGCGCATCAATCAGGTGATTTATATTTCGGCGACGCCGGCGGAGTATGAGCTCTCGGTACAGACGAATCTGGCCGAGCAGATTATCCGGCCGACGGGGTTGCTTGATCCGTCGGTGGAAGTGCGGCCGATACACGGGCAGATGGACGACCTGCTCGGGGAAATCCGCAAGCGCGTGGCAGCCGACGAGCGGGTCATGATTACGACGCTGACGAAGAAGATGGCGGAGGACTTGACGGATTTTTTGAAGGAAATGAAGGTCAAAGTGCGCTATCTGCACAGCGATGTGGTCACCATCGAACGGGCGGAAATCATTCGCGATTTGCGGGCGGGGGTATTTGACGTATTGGTCGGTATCAACTTGCTCCGCGAGGGGCTGGATATGCCGGAGGTGTCGCTGGTGGCGATACTGGACGCGGACAAGGAAGGATTTTTGCGGTCGGATACGAGTCTGATTCAGACTATCGGCCGCGCGGCGCGCAATGCGAACGGGCATGTCATCTTGTATGCGGATCGGGTGACGGACTCGATGGCACGGGCCATGGATGAGACACAGCGGCGGCGGATGATACAGGAGGCGTACAACAAGGAGCACGGTATCGTGCCGCAGACGATTCGCAAGGAGGTCAAAGACCTCATCGAGCTCACGAAGGTGGAGGACAGTGATTGGCGCGGCGATTACGATCGGCAGATGAGTCGGGCGACGGATGCGGCGCTGCATGCGCAGATTGTTCAGACGGAACGGGATATGCGCGCCGCCGCCAAGGCACTCGAGTTTGAGCAGGCGGCGCACTGGCGGGATGTACTCGGTACGCTGCGGCAGGAATGGGCGGATCGCTTCGGTTCGCAGGCGGAGGCGAAGTTTCAGGCGATGAAGCAAAAGTCCCGCCGGCATCGGTAACGGAAAAGGAGCAGTATGAAGGACGAATTGGTCATCAAAGGAGCGCGGCAACACAATCTGCAAAATGTGGATGTGCGTTTGCCGCGGGATAGATTTATCGTATTTACGGGGTTGTCGGGCAGCGGTAAGTCGTCGCTGGCGTTCGACACGATTTATGCGGAAGGCCAGCGGCGCTATGTCGAGTCGCTGTCGGCGTATGCGCGGCAGTTTTTGGGGCAGATGGACAAGCCGGAGGTGGACAATATCGAAGGCTTGTCGCCGGCGATTTCCATCGACCAGAAGACGACGAGCCGCAATCCGCGTTCGACGGTCGGCACGGTGACGGAGATTTACGATTATTTGCGGCTGTTGTATGCGCGGGTAGGTCGGCCGGTGTGCCCGCAGTGCGGCGAGCCGATTTCTCAGCAGACGGTGGATCAAATCACGGATGCGATTTTGGCGTTGCCGGAGCGGACGAAGTTCTTATTGCTCGCGCCGGTGGTGCGGGCAAAGAAGGGCGAGCATCGGCGGGTACTGGAGCGCTTGCGCAAGGAGGGATTTGCGCGGGTACGGGTCGACGGTGAAGTGCGGCTGCTCGATGAGGACATCGAGCTGGAGAAAAATAAGAAGCACGCCATCGATGTGGTCATCGACCGGCTGGTCGTGCGTGACGGCATCGCCCAACGCCTGGCGGATTCGCTGGAAACCGCGCTGGCGGTCGGCGAGGGGGTCGTACTGGTGCAGGAAGTGGACGGCGCGCAGCATGTGTTCAGCCGGCATTTTGCCTGCCCGACCTGCGGGATCTCGCTGCCGGCGCCGGAGCCGCGGCTGTTTTCGTTCAACAATCCGTTCGGCGCGTGTCCGGTCTGTACCGGGCTGGGCGCCAGTCTGGATCCGGATTTTTCGCTGATTGTGCCGGATGACCGTGTGTCGTTTCGCGACGGGGCGGTGCGGGCGTTGTCAAGCAATCCGAATTCGTGGTTTATGGCGCAGTTGGTGCCGTTTTTGGCGTCGTACGGCTTGACGGTCGATGCGACGTATGCGGACCTCCCGCCGAAAGCACGGGACGAATTGCAGCACGGGACGGAGCGGCTGTTTACCTTTATGTATGAAAATCTGCGCGGCGAGGTCAAGGAGTATCAGCGACCGCTGGAGGGGGTCTTGCCGATGGTGCGGCGGCGGTATCGCGAGGCGTACTCCAACAGTCAGCGCGAAGAGCTCGAGACGTACATGACGGAGACGCCATGCTCCGAATGCCACGGCGCACGCCTCAAGCCGGAGGTGCTGGCGTTCAAGGTCGGCGGGCTGTCGATTTACGAGTTGACGGAGCTCTCCATCGGGGAAATCCGCACGTTTATGGACGGGCTGACGTGGACGGAGAAGGAAGAACTCATCGCCGCCCAAATCAAGAAGGAACTCAGCGCGCGCATCGGGTTTTTGGTGGATGTGGGGCTGGGGTATCTGACGCTGTCGCGGTCGGCGGGGACGCTGTCGGGCGGCGAGGCACAGCGGATTCGACTGGCGACGCAAATCGGCTCGGGGCTGGTCGGGGTGCTGTATATTTTGGATGAGCCGTCCATCGGTTTGCATCAGCGGGACAATGACCGTCTGCTGTCGACGCTCAAGGGCTTGCGGGATTTGGGCAATACGCTGATTGTCGTCGAGCATGACGAGGATACGATGCGGGCGGCGGATTACCTGGTGGATATCGGCCCGGGGGCGGGCGAGTACGGCGGCCGGGTGGTGGCGCAAGGATCGGTCGCGGACTTGATGGCGGCACCGGAGTCGATGACGGGCAAGTACCTGTCGGGCGAGCGGTATATCCCGCTACCGACGGAGCGGCGCAAGGGCAACGGCCACGCGCTGACGGTGCGCGATGCGCATGCGCACAACTTGCAGCATCTGACGGTGCGCTTTCCGCTCGGGGTCTTGACGGTCGTGACGGGCGTGTCCGGTTCGGGCAAAAGTACGCTGGTCAACGAGATATTGTACAAGAGCCTGGCGAACGAATTGTATCGGAGCTATCACCGGGCGGGCGAACACGGTGCCATCGAAGGGACGGAGCATATCGATAAAATCATCGATATCAACCAGCAACCCATCGGGCGGACGCCGCGTTCCAATCCGGCGACATATACGGGCGTATTTACGCCGATTCGCGAATGGTACAGCCAGACGCCGGAGGCGAAGCTGCGCGGCTACAAACCGCGACGCTTCAGTTTCAACGTGACGGGCGGGCGCTGTGAGGCGTGCAAGGGCGACGGTATCATCAAAATCGAGATGCATTTCCTGCCGGATGTCTACGTCCCGTGCGAGGTCTGCCACGGCGCGCGCTACAATCGGGAAACGCTGGAAGTGAAGTACCGGGGCAAGAATATCGCCGATGTACTGGAGATGACGGTCGATGAGGCGGTGGACTTTTTTGCGGAGCATCCGAGTATCGTCCGCAAGTTGCAGACGTTGCAGGATGTGGGGCTGGGGTATATCCGGCTGGGGCAACCGTCGACGACACTGTCGGGCGGGGAAGCACAACGGGTGAAGCTGGCGACGGAGCTGGCCAAGCGCAGTACGGGCAAGACGCTGTACCTGCTGGATGAGCCGACGACGGGCTTGCATGCCGCGGATATTCACAAGTTGCTGGAGGTATTGCAGCGGCTGGTCGATGAAGGCGATACGGTGGTCGTCATCGAGCACAATCTCGATGTCATCAAGACGGCGGATTATCTCATCGACCTCGGGCCGGAAGGCGGCGCGGGCGGCGGCCGTATCGTCGCGCAAGGCACGCCGGAGGAGGTCGTCAAGGTGGCGGCCTCGTACACGGGGCGGTACTTGCAGCCCGTCCTCGCCCGTACGCGCGAGTTGATGCAACGGGAGGACTGATGCGGGAAATCAGTGACGCGCTGGCGACGAAGCTCAAGGCGTTGCCGACGACGCCGGGTGTCTACCAGTGGAAAGACCGGTTCGGACGGGTCATCTATGTCGGCAAGGCGGTCAACCTGCGCAATCGGGTGCGCTCGTATGTCCGCGATGAGGCCAATCAGGGGCCGAAGGTCCGCGCGATGATGAATCACGCGGTCGATGTGGATATCATCCTGACCAAGACGGAGATGGAAGCCTTGATTTTGGAGTCGAATCTCATCAAGGAGTATCAGCCGAAGTACAACATCCTGCTCCGCGACGACAAGACTTACCCCTATTTGAAAATCACCGTGCAGGAGGATTATCCGCGGATTTTCATGACGCGGCGGCTCCTGCATGACGGGGCGAAGTATCTCGGCCCTTTTTCGCAGGTCGGCGAGCTGTCACTGGTGATGAAGGAGCTGCACCGTCTCTATCCGCTCCGTACCTGCCGCAGTATGAAGGTCACGCGGCCGTGTCTGCAGTACCATCTGCAACGCTGTGAAGCGCCGTGCATGGGCATCGTCGAGCAGGCGGAATACCGCCGCCGGGTGGACGAGATTGTCGCGGTGCTGGAGGGCAAGGACAATACGCTGGCGGCGGACTGGGCGGCGCGCATGGACGCGGCGGCCGAGGCGCTGGAGTTTGAGCAGGCGGCGCGCTGGCGGGACAGGTTGCGCGCGCTCAAGAGCATCACCCAAAGGCAAAACATCGTCGCGCCCGACGGGTACTTGGATGTCATCGGACTGGCGCGGCGCGAGCAGCAGGTGGCGGCGGTGGTCTTGCTCGTGCGGGAAGGCAAGATGATCGGCAAGGAGAATTTTATGCTGAGCGGGTCGGCGGGCGAGAGCGATGCCGACGTGCTGGCGGGATTTATCAAACATTATTACGGGGCGGACGGCGTGCGGGCGGCCAAGGAGATTATCCTGCCGCAGGCGGCGACGGATGCGGCGCTGATCGGCGAATGGCTGAGCGCGAAGAACGGCTCGCAGGTGCGCCTGCAAGTGCCGGAGCGCGGGTATCGCCGGTCACTCAAGGAGATGGCGCAGGAAAACGCCGCCAAGTTTTTGGCGGATAAGTGGCTGCAGTGGGAGCATCGGCGGGAAAAAGAAGAGGGCGCGCTGACGGAGCTGGCCGAACTCTTGGAGTTGGCGGATGTGCCGACGCGTATCGAGTGCTTCGATATCAGCCATATGCAAGGCGCGGAAACGGTGGCGGCGATGACGGTGCTGACGGACGGCAAGCCGACGCCGAAAGAATATCGCAAATTCAAACTCAAGACGGTGCAGGGCAAGCCGGACGATTTCGCGTCGATGCGGGAAATCATGGAACGCCGCTACGGGCACGGTCACGACTGGGGCATGCCCGACCTCATCGTCATCGACGGCGGCAAGGGGCAGCTGCATGCGGCGCTGCCCGTGATTCGCGAGTGCGGGGTACAGGTCCCCGTGATTGCGCTGGCGGAGCGCATCGAGGAGATTTACACGGAGGACAGTCCGAACCCCATCGTGCTCGATCGGCGCTCGCCCGCCTTGCAGCTGCTCCAGATAGTCCGCGATGAGGCGCACCGGTTCGGGATTACCTATCATCGCAAATGGCGCAGCAAGCGCAATTTTCATTCGGTGCTCGACCACATCGACGGCATCGGCCCGAAACGGCGCAATGCGCTGTGGGAGGCATTCCCCAATATGGACGCGATGCGGGGCGCGACGGTCGGGGAGTTGGCGGCGGTCGCGGGGATGAACCGCCGTGCGGCCGAGGCGGTCTATACCTTTTTACATGCGTCGGCGGACGAGAAACAGCAGATGACACACTGAGCGGTGTGTCATCTTTTTTTACACAAACTTGACACAAAGGGGGTGGGGATTTGACTGCCGCCGAGTAGAGTATAGACAGGTCAATCAGTTTCTCATCAAGAGAGGGTAAAGGAGGACTTATCATGAAAAAGGCAGTACGGTACGGCGGACTTACATTGGCGTTGGCAGGGGTGATGGCACTGGCGGGTTGCGGCGGCGACAGCGGCAGCACCGGTGCGAAGCAGGACGCGTTCGATTTGAGTAAAGAGGTGCATGTCATCTCCCGTGAAGACGGCTCGGGCACGCGCGGTGCGTTTGTCGAGTTGCTCGGCATCGAAGTTAAGGAAAACGGCAAGAAAGTCGACCGCACCATTGCACAGGCACAGATTACCAACAGCACGAATGTCATGATGACACAGGTCGCCAATGACGAATATGCCTTGGGATATATCTCGCTCGGTTCGCTCAACGATACGGTCAAAGCACTCGATATCGACGGCGCGAAAGCGACCGCGGAAAACATTGCCGACGGATCGTACAAATTGGCACGTCCGTTCCATGTCGTGACGAGCAAGGCGCAAGCCATCTCGCCGGAAAGTGAAGATTTCCTGCGTTTCATCCACAGCAAGGAAGGCCAGAAAATCGTTGCCGACAACGGCTATATTGCGGTTGACAGCAATGCGGCGGACTATCAGCCGATGAATGCGTCGGGCAAGCTGGTCGTCGCGGGGTCCTCGTCGGTCACGCCGGTGATGGAAAAACTCGCGGAAGCGTACAATAAACACAATCCGTCGCTGAAGATTGAAGTCCAGCAGAGCGACTCGACGACAGGGATCCAGGCGGCGATGAACGGTACGGCCGACCTCGGTATGGCGTCGCGGGACTTGAAAGACAGTGAAAAGGATAAAGTCAGTGCGGATGTCATCGCACGGGACGGACTGGCCGTCATCGTCAACTTGAAGAATCCGCTCACGAATATGAAAGCGGACACGGTGCGTGACTTCTACATCGGAGCCCTCAAGAAATGGAACGAAGCGAAATAATGACGACCGCGTCATGGGAAACGCCGCCCGATCGGGCGGCGAAATCCCGCTTGCGGGGAGAACGCTGGATGGCGTGGTGGGTGCGTGCGATGGCGGGGATTGCGATTTTGAGCGTCGGCCTGATTGCACTCTTTATTTTTGCCAAGGGAATACCGCCGATTTGGACTATCGGCTGGCAGGACTTTTTGCTCGGCGAGACCTGGAAGCCGGGCGATGTGCCGCCGCAATACGGTATCTTCCCGATGATTGTCGGCAGTGTGCTGGTGACGGCGGGCGCCATGCTGATGGGCGCACCGGTGGCGATCGCGGCGGCGGTCTACTTGGCGGGATTTTGTCCGCCGAAGTTTCGTCGGACGCTCAACTCACTGGTGTTGCTCTTGGCGGGGATACCGTCGATCGTGTACGGTTTCTTCGGGATGGTCGTGCTCGTGCCGTGGGTGCGTGAGTACGGCAGCGGTACGGGGAGCAGTCTGTTTACGGCGGCACTGTTGCTGGCGATTATGATTTTGCCGACGGTGATTTCCGTCAGCGAGACGGCGTTTTCCGCGGTGCCGGAGCGGTACTATGAAGCGGGGCGCGCCTTGGGACTGACACATGAAAAGACGATGGTCGGCGTGATTGTGCCGGCGGCGTCAAGCGGGGTCCTGGCGGCATTGGTGTTGGGTATCGGACGCGCTATCGGGGAAACGATGGCGGTGGTCATGGTGGCGGGCAATCAGGCGGTGATTCCGTCTTCGATTTGGGAAGGAACACGGACCTTGACCGCCAATATTGTACTGGAGATGGGCTACGCGGCGGATTTGCACCGCGATGCGCTCATCTCGTCGGGCGCGATTTTGTTTATGATGATATTGTGCCTGAATACGGTATTCCTGTACTTGCGTGAAAAATGGGTGAAGGTATGAGAAACAAAGCGGAGCCGAAGGGCTGGTTTGAGTGGACGGTGCAGGCGGTCGTGCATGCGGGTATCGTATTGACGCTGGGGGTCTTGCTATACCTGATTGTGCATGTCCTGTGGAACGGCATCCCGTATGTCACGGCGGATTTGTTTGCGTTTCGTTACAATACGACGAATATGTCGCTGTTCCCGTCGCTGGTCACGACGGTCTACCTGGTCGCCGGTACGCTGGCGCTGGCGATACCGCTCGGTATCGGTACGGCGCTGTACATGACGGAGTATGCACGGCGCTCGTCGGCAGAGGTCAAGCTCGTGCGTATCGCCAATGAGACGCTGGCCGCGATTCCGTCGATTGTGTACGGGTTATTCGGGTTTTTGTTCTTCGTGACCTTTTGTCAGCTCGGCTACTCGCTGGCGGCGGGGATTTTGACGATGACGATTCTGGTCTTGCCGTTGGTCGTCAAGACGACGGAAGAGGCGTTACTTACCGTGCCGCAGAATTTGCGCGAGGGCAGCTACGGGCTGGGGGTCGGCAAGAAAGACACCATCATGAAAATCATCCTGCCGGTCGCGATGCGCGGTGTCATTGCCGGGATTATTCTGGCCATCGGCCGCATTGTCGGCGAGACGGTAGCGCTGATGTACACCATCGGTACGGTAGCCGAGATACCGAATCACCTGCTGGCGTCGGGGCGCACGATGGCGGTGCATATGTATGCGCTGTCGGGTGAAGGCCTGCACACGGACAAGGCGTATGCGACGGGCGTGGTATTGATATTGACGGTGCTGCTGATGAACGAAGCATCGGCGTATGTTGTCAGGAAATGGAGAAAATAGGATGAGCGAGACGACATTTCAGGTGCGCGGGCTGAATTTATTTTACGGCGAGAAGCAGGCGCTGTTCGATGTGAATATGGATATCGAATCCCATGCGATTACGGCGCTTATCGGGCCTTCCGGCTGCGGCAAGTCGACGTTTTTGCGCACGCTCAATCGGATGAACGATCTGATTGAGTCGTGTCACACGACGGGCGAGGTGCTGTATCGGGGGCAGGATATTTTCGCGGTGAAAGATGTCAATCAATTGCGCCGTGAGGTCGGGATGGTCTTTCAAAAGCCGAATCCGTTTCCGATGAGTATTTATGACAATATTACGTTTGCGCTGAAGTCGATGGGGATTCGCGACAAGCGGATACTCGATGAACGGGTGGAGCGCAGTTTGAAGCAGTCGTTTTTGTGGGAAGAGGTGCATGACCGGTTGCACGAAAACGCGCTCTCTCTGTCCGGCGGGCAGCAGCAGCGAGTCTGTATCGCACGGGCGATTGCGGTCGAGCCGAAAGTGATTTTGATGGACGAGCCGACCAGTGCGCTGGATCCGATTTCCACGCGCAAGATTGAAGAGCTGGTGGCGACGCTCAAGACGCAGTATACCATCGTACTGGTGACGCACAATATGCAACAGGCGGCCAGATGTTCGGATTATACGGCGTTTTTCCTGATGGGCGAAGTCATCGAGAAGGACCGGACGGAGGTGATTTTTCATTCCCCCAAAGAGCAACGGACGCATGATTATGTCACGGGGCGATTCGGGTAATGAAAGACGGCGCAAAGTTCGGTATAATAAGACAAAAGCGTGTGGCGGTGCGGCGATGACACTTCGGGTGGCACGCCGTTTCGTGCACGATGAACGGAGTGTGCGGCAATGACGTTGGTATATTGTGTGGAAGATGATGTCAATATTCGCGAGTTGATGATATACGCGCTGGAGAGCCAACAGTTTGAAGTGGTCGGTCTTTCGGCGGGGGAAGAGCTCACGGAGGCATTGGAAAAGCGGGTGCCGGAGGTAATCTTGCTCGATGTCATGCTACCCGGGGAAGACGGATTGTCGATTTTGAAACGCTTACGCGGGCGGCGCGAGTATGACGAGGTGCGTATCATCCTGGTGACGGCCAAAAGCGCGGAGTACGATGTCATCACGGGACTGGACTTGGGGGCGGATGATTATATCTGCAAGCCCTTCGGGATTATGGAGATGATTGCGCGGGTGCGGGCGGCGTTGCGGCGCGGTCGGCGGCGTGAAGAGGGCGATGAGATTTACCGGTATGCGACGATCGAGCTGGATCGGCGGCGGCATCGGGTGACGGTGGCCGGCGAGTCGGTGCGCTTGACGGCGAAGGAGTTTGATTTGTTGACGTACTTGTTGCTCAATGTGGATATCGTCTTGTCGCGCGAGCAAATCATGGAGCGGGTCTGGGACGTGACGTATTTTGTCGAAAGTCGGACGGTGGATATGCATATCATGAGTTTGCGGCAAAAACTCGGCGATGCGGGCAAGTATATTCACACGGTACGCGGCGTCGGCTATAAGTTGGGAGAAGCGGTATGAAACGGAGTATCCGCGCGTCGCTAATCGGTATCAGTCTGTTGGCGACGATACTCGCGGTCACGGTGGTCATGTGGTTTTACTATGCCGGCGTGCGTGACGATGCGGAGCAGTACCTGCATCGGTTGGTCAATGTCGTCGGTGAAGGCCTGCATGAGGCGGCGGAGCCGGAGGCGTACCTGCGTGAGGTGGCGGCAAGTCTCGACGGCGATGTCCGCCTGACTTGGATTGCCGCTGACGGGCGCGTGCTGTATGAGTCGTCGTATCATTCGGAATGGATGGAGAATCATCGCAGTCGCGAAGAGGTCCGCACGGCCATCGATCGCGGGGAAGGGGTCGGGCAGCGGACGTCGGAGACGTTGCAGCGGGTGTCGTTTTATTATGCGCGGCAGTTGGATGACGGCTCGATTTTGCGGGGCGCTATCGACCGCGCGGGTATTTGGCGGTTGATGGCGCAGGCCATTCCGGGGCTGGCGGTGTCGTTGCTCTTGGTCATCGGCGGGTGCGTTTGGCTGTCGCGCCGCTTGACGACGTATGTGCTGACGCCGCTCAGAGATGCGGAACGCTCGATGGCGGCGATTGTCGAGGGCAAGCCCGCACCGCTGGTGATGGGCGTACCGGAAATCGACCCGATTATCGGGCGGATTCGCGACCAGCAGGAACATATCGCCCGTTCGGTAGAGGCGCTCCGTGAGGAACGCAACACGACACGGACGATGATGAACGCCCTGAGCGAAGGGGTATTGTTGCTCGATGAGCATTTGTGTCTGGTCGAATACAACTGCGCGGCGGAGATGATGTTTGATATTGCGGCGGCCGACCGCGGGCGACCGATGGCGGAGCTGCTGTCGGATGAAGATTGGCGGGCGGCGCTGTTGACCGCGACGCCGGAGGAAGATACGACGCGCCTGCTCGAACGCGACGGGCGGGTGTATCGCTTGATTGTACGTGCGACGCGCGACGCCCAGGGACGGCCGAATCGTCTGATTGTCTTGCGCGACACGACGACGGCGTACACGGCGGAGCAGCAACGCCGCGAGTTTACGGCCAATGTGTCGCACGAACTCAATACCCCGCTGACGGCGATACACGGGTTTGCGGAGCTCTTGTACAACGGGATGTACAAGGGGGATGCCGAAGTGAAAAATTTCGCCCAGCGAATGTTGACGGAGTCCGACCGCCTGCTCGAGCTCATTCGGACGGTGATGCGCCTGTCGCGGATTGAAGAAGATCCCGCCCGTGAGCATCGCAAGCGGGTATCGCTGCGGCTCTTGACGGAGCAGGCGCGCGAGCTGTTGGAACGCAGTATCGAGGAAAAGCGGCTGACCTTCCGCCTGCAGGGCGGCGAGGGCTATTTGTGGGGCGACCCGCAGCTGCTCTATGAGATGGTGCTGAATCTGCTCGATAACGCGGTCAAGTACAACCGCCCCGACGGCTATGTCGAGGTACGGATTGAAAGTCGCCCCGATGCGGTCGATTTCATCGTCCGCGACAGCGGTATCGGTATCAGCAAGGAGCAGCAGGAACAGGTGTTCCAGCGGTTTTATCGGGCGGATGTCGCCCGTTCTAAAGAAGTGGAAGGATCGGGATTGGGACTGGCGATTGTCAAGCATATCGTGCGTCAGCATGACGGGACGATTGTCCTGACGAGCACCGCCAATACCGGCACGACGATGCATATTACGTTGCCGGTGCAGTCGCCCGCCGTTTCGACGGAAGGATAAAAAAGAGCCCGCGGGCTCTTTTTTGTATACAGGAAATCGGCGGGTCGGCGGGAGTGACTTATGGTATAATGAAGAAAATATCGGGAAAAGAGGCGAGCAATATGACGAGTATGGCAGCACCGCAGGCATTCGGCAAAAAGTCCGACGATGTCATTTTCGGTGCGAGTGCCGCCGCCCAAGCGGCCGTAAAAGAGTACGGCGCGGCGGCGGTCACCAATGCGACCATCGGGGCGATTTTGGATGAAGAGGAGACGCTGGTCTGTCTGCCGACGGTCGAACGGGTCTACCGCGACTTGTCGGTGCAGGACATCATCGCCTATGCGCCGATTTCGGGATTGCCGGCGTTTTTGGAACGCGTCTGCGATTGCTGTTTCGGGGCGTACCGGCCGCAGGCGCATATCGCCGCCGTGGCGACGGCGGGCGGCACGGGCGTGATTCACCACGTCATTCACAACTATACGGAGCCGGGCGACGCCGTCCTGACGAGCGACTGGTTCTGGGGCGCGTATCGTACGCTCTGTGAGGACAACCAACGCCGGCTTTCGACGTTTACGCTGTTTACGGATGAATTGACGTTTCATCATGCGGATTTTGCGCGCGCGGTGCATGCACTCGCAGATGCCCAGCGCCAGGTGACGGTGGTGCTGAATACCCCGGCGCACAACCCGACGGGCTACAGCCTGACGGATGACGACTGGGAACGCGTCTTGACGGTGCTGACCGAGGTGGCGGCGGATCCCGCCAAACGCGTCACGCTGGTCGTCGATGCGGCCTACCTCGATTTTGCGGGCGAAGGCGATGAAGCGCGGCAGTTCTTCCGCCACTTTTCCAACTTGCCGGAACGGTTGTTGGTCGTGGTCGCGTACAGCATGTCCAAGGGCTTTACGATGTACGGTCAACGCACGGGCGCGATGATCGGCATCAGTTCGTCGGCGGACGTCATTCAGGAATTTCGCGATATTAACCAGTTCACCGGCCGGGCGACGTGGTCCAATATCAGCCGCGCTCCGATGCAGCTTTTGGTCAATATCAGTGAAGATGCCGACTTGCTGGCGTCGTTTCGCCGGGAGCAGGCGCAGTACTTTGCGATGATTCGCGAACGCGCGGCGCTGTTTATGGAAGAGGCCGCGGCCGTCGGATTGCGCGTTTTGCCGTATCGGGCGGGGTTCTTCATCAGCGTGCCGACTCCGCATGCCAAAGCCGTCTGCGAACGCTTGCATGCGGATCGGATTTTCCTCGTGCCGCTGCAGGCCGGCGTGCGGATTGCCGTCTGCGCCGTCCCGAAAGAAAAAATCCGCGGCATCGCGGGGAAACTGGCCGCCGCGTTGGCCAATGTCGAAGCATAGTTGACAGCCGGTCGCAAATGCGGTATACTGGCTGAGTAATCGAATCAAGCAGGAGTCATCCGCTTCTCACCTTACACAACACTACGGTCGTTACTAAGGTCACAGCATCGGAATTAACGGGTGACGTATGTCATCCGTTTTTAATTGACTTGATTCACACGATACATATCGGGAGGTGAATGTTATTAGTAAAGAAGCCCGCATCAACGAGCAAATCCGCGTCCGCGAAGTGCGTCTGATTAATGAGGACGGCGAACAGCTGGGAATCGTCAGTACGCGCGATGCGATGCAGAAAGCGGCGGATGCGCAGTTGGACTTGGTCGAGATTGCGCCGCAAGCCCGCCCGCCGGTTTGCAAGTTGATGAATTATGGCAAGTACCGCTATGAGCAGCAAAAGCGGGAAAAAGAACAACGGAAGAACCAAAAGGTCATCACACTCAAAGAAGTCAAGTTGCGTCCGAATATCGAAGACCACGACTTCTATGTGAAGATGAAAAACGCCCGCCGCTTTATCGCGGACGACAGCAAAGTCAAAGTGACGATTATGTTCCGCGGGCGCGAGCTCAGTCATCCGGAATTGGGAGAAAAACTGCTGGTGCGGTTTGCCCGTGAGATGGAAGATGTCGCTTCGCAGGAAAAAGGACCGAAATTGGAAGGTCGCAACATGACAATGATGTTGGTACCGAAAGTAGACAAATAAGGAGGCTTATCATGCCGAAGATTAAAACTCGTCGCGCCGCTGCCAAACGTTTCAAGAAAACGGGCTCCGGCGAATTCAAACGCAGCAAAGCATACAAGAGCCATATCTTGGAAAAGAAGACACATAAACGGAAACGTAATTTGCGGAAAGCCACACTGGTCAGCAAATCTGATCATAAACGCATTTCGCGGTTGTTACCGCACGCTTAATGAGGAGGAAGAGACATGGCCAGAGTCAAAGTCGGCGTCACCGCACGGAAACGCCATAAAAAAATCTTAAAACTTGCCAAAGGATATCGCGGCGCACGTCATCGCCAGTTCAAAAAAGCCAACGAATCGGTAATGCATTCGCTGGCCTATGCGCATCGTGACCGTCGTCAGAAAAAACGCGATTTCCGCAAATTGTGGATTGCCCGTATCAATGCGGCAGCGCGTCAAAACGGCACGACCTACAGTCGCTTGATTGCCGGACTGAACAAGGCGGGCGTCGAAATCAACCGCAAAATGCTCTCGGATTTGGCGATCCAAGATCCGGCGGCGTTTACCAAGTTGGTCGAAGTCGCGACCAAGGCGTAATGCCCGCTCGTACGCGGCGCAATTGACAGTGTACGGGGGAATATGGTACAGTAAATTGGTATAGGTGCGGGGACTGTCCCCGATTTTAGAATGAGCGAGGTGTGAACTATGCGCGACGCGGTAACACTTGCGTGCACGGAGTGCAAGCAGCGCAATTACCAGACGAACAAGAATAAGAAGAACAATTCCGAACGTCTGGAAATGAACAAGTATTGCAAGTTCTGTAAACGACACACATTGCATCGAGAAACCAAATAAGTTTTTCATGTAAGTTGACGGAATGAAGTAAACGGAGGATACGATGGCGAGTCAAAACACGACAGTGCAAAAAGGCGGCATCACTTCTTTCTTTCGCGGCGTCAAGCAGGAAATGAAAAAGGTCCAATGGCCGACCAAACAGGAATTGGTACGCTATACGATTGTCGTATTTATTACAGTGATCTTCATTTCCTTTATCATCATGGCGGTGGATTTCGTATTTATGGAAATCTTCAAACTGTTTTCCAAGTTAGTCTGACGGGAGGGCAGGATGACAGCCGACAGCAATAAGATTAAGTGGTACGTCATTCATACCTATTCGGGGTATGAAAACAAAGTCAAAACCAATCTGGAATTGAAAGTCCAATCGCTCGGCATGACGGACACCATCCGACAGATTTTGGTTCCGATGCATGACGAAGTCGATATCAAAGACGGCAACAAGCGCGTTGTGCAGCGGAAGGTGTTCCCGGGATATGTACTGGTGGAAATGGAAGTCAACGACCGCAGCTGGTACGTCGTGCGCAACACGCCCGGCGTGACCGGATTCGTCGGGACGACAACCAAACCGACGCCGCTCAGCGATGAAGAAGTCGACCGCATTCTGCATGCGCAGGATCATGCGGGCGCACCGGTTCCGAAATTGACTGTCAATGTGGGCGATCGCATTCGGATTACCCAGGGGGCATTCACGGATCAGTTGGCCGATGTGTCGGAGATTTTTCCGGAAAAAGGCACGATCCGCGTACTGCTCGACGTATTCGGAACGGCAACACCGACAGAGTTGGATGCGTCTCAATTTGAGGCCGCACCTGAAATATACTCTAAATGACGTGCTCCGTACGGAGTGCGGGTGGGAGGACGTAACTGTCCGCAGGCACCACATCTTACCACGTAAGGAGGTGTAAGACATGGCAAAAAAAGTAGCAAAAATGGTCAAACTGCAAGTCGAAGCGGGGAAAGCCACACCGGCACCGCCGGTCGGACCGGCTCTCGGTCAGGCAGGGATTAATATCATGGCATTTGTCCAGGATTTCAATGCCCGCACGGCGCAGCAGACGGGTCTGATTATCCCGGTAGAAATTACCGTCTATGACGACCGTTCCTTTACCTTTATCACCAAGACGCCGCCGGCGGCCGTACTGCTCAAAAAAGCGGCCGGTCTGGAAAAAGCGTCCGGTGAGCCGAACAAAAACAAAGTCGGCAGCGTCACGGAACAGCAGGTTCGTGAAATTGCGGAAACGAAGATGCCCGACCTGAACGCCAACACGGTGGAAGCCGCGATGGAAATGGTCAAAGGCACCGCTCGCAGCATGGGGATTACGATTAAAGAATAAGCGAAGAAGAGAGTTTCTCTCGAGGAGGAAGTATGGCTAAAATGGGCAAGAAATATGCCGCCGCCTCCGCGCTCGTCGATCGTGACCGAAAGTATACGCTGGACGAAGCGGTGGCGCTGGTAAAGAAAACAGCGACGGCAAATTTTGATGAATCGGTAGACATGGTGTTCAACCTGAATATCGATCCGAAGTATGCGGATCAGCAGATTCGCGGTGCGATGGTATTGCCGCACGGTACCGGTAAAACGAAGAAAGTCCTCGTTTTTGCCAAAGGTGCCAAAGTGGATGAAGCGGAGCAGGCCGGTGCCGACTATGTCGGCGGAGAAGAATTGCTCCCGAAAATCCAAGGCGGCTGGTTTGATTTCGATGTCGTCATTGCGACACCGGATATGATGGCCATTGTCGGCCGACTCGGTAAAGTATTGGGTCCGAAAGGCTTGATGCCGAACCCGAAAGTCGGTACTGTCACGATGGATGTCGCCAAAGCAATCGGCGAAGTCAAAGCCGGTAAGATTGAATATCGCGCGGATAAAGCGGGCAATATTCAAGTATCCATCGGCAAGGCGTCGTTCAGTGATGAACAGCTGGCGGATAATGCACGGGCGATTTTCGACCGCATTCTCAAAGCGCGTCCGTCCACTGTCAAAGGGCAGTACATGAAGACGGTCACACTGAGTGCGACGATGGGACCGGGCGTACGTCTGGACCAAGCCAAAATGGCGGCGCCGAAAGAATAATTTACTATTTACACTTAGCTTAAGACCGGTGGTATCTGTAATGGGCATGGCCCGCCACCCGAGGCTGAGTACCGATTTGAATCGGTACGCGACCTCGTATTACGAGGTCGTTTTTTACGGCTAATGTGCTAAATACAACTCATGATAAAGGAGGTGTTTACATGGCCACACGCGTGGAAAAAGAACAGATTGTCGCGGAGATGAAAGCGGAACTCGAATCCGCCAAAGGCGCAGTGCTCGTTGAGTACAGCGGTTTGACGGTCGCGGCGGCGACGGAATTGCGTCGGAAGTTCTTGGCACACAATGTCCGCTACCACGTCATCAAAAATACGTTGACGGCGATTGCGGCCCGTGAACTCGGTTTGGACAATTTTGCCGACGAATTGCACGGCCCGAACGCATTGGCGGTATCGGATACGGATGCGGTTGCTCCGGCAAAAGCGTTGAAAGAGTTCTTGGATGAATCGAAGAGCACTGCCATTACGATGAAAGCAGGTTTGCTCGACGGACAAATGGTCGGGCTGGATGCAGTCAAAGAATTGGCCGACCTGCCGAGCCGGGATGTCCTGCTCGCCAAAGTGGTGGGCAGTATGCAAGCCCCGATTACCGGTTTTGTCCGCTGCCTGAACGGCAACGTCTTGAACCTGGTATATGTATTGGAAGCGATTCGCAAACAGAAAGAAAGCGCATGAGCGCATAAGTATTGACCTGTAGGAGGGAAATTATCATGACTAAAGAAGAAATTATGCAAGCAATTGAAGAGATGTCGGTACTCGAATTGTCCGAACTCGTAAAAGCAATGGAAGAAAAATTCGGCGTTTCGGCAGCGGCTCCGGTAGCGGTTGCAGCGGCGGCTCCGGCAGCGGGCGGCGCAGCGGAAGAAAAAACCGAATTTGACGTCATCTTGAAAGATGTCGGCGCCAGCAAAATCAATGTCATCAAAGTCGTTCGCGAAGCGACCGGCCTGGGCTTGAAAGAAGCCAAAGCCTTGGTTGACGGCGCTCCGGCAGCAGTCAAAGAAGGCGTTGCCAAAGCGGATGCCGATGCACTCAAAGCACAGCTCGAAGAAGCGGGCGCAACCATCGAATTGAAATAAGGCAAGGAAATAAAAAAATCACTCTCCGCGGAGAGTGATTTTTTTTGGGAAATGACGTAAATCGCCTACCGCTCGTGCAATTGTGGTAAAATGAACATACATTACGGGAAAGGAGTCGCCTATGAATTCTTCATTGCCGCCGCAGCATCCGTCGCGGCGCCGTCCGCGTTCGCATGCCGCTACGTCGTCACACTGGGGCCGGAAGGCGGCGTATATTTTGCTGCTGATAGTCATAGGACGTCTGGCGATGCTGGGCTACGACTATTGGCAGGCGGGGCAGGAGCTGGAGCGGGCGCGCGCGCAGGAGCAACAGCTGCTATATGAGCAGCAGCTGCTCAAGGAAGAGGAAGCGCGCTATCAGGATCCGCAGCAGATTGAAAAGGAAGCGCGCGAGCAGCTGGGGCTGGTGAAGGAAGACGAAGTGCCGTATGTCCGCTAAAAGTTGCATAGCGGCGCATATTTTCGTATAATTAAGGTACATTATTTTAAGGAGGATGTTCGTTTCGCATGAGCGTAGAAGTAGGGGCAGTTGTAGATGGTGTCGTAACCGGGGTCGCCAAGTTCGGAGCGTTTGTTGAGCTCGCGGATAAAAAAGTCGGTTTGGTGCATGTGTCCGAAGTAGCCCATGAGTATGTCAATGAGGTGGCCGATTACGTCAAGGTGGGGGACAAGGTGCGTGTGAAGGTGATGTCGATGGACGACAAGGGGAAAATCGGGTTGTCCATGAAACAAGCACAGGAGCGCCCGGATTCCCGACCGAATTTCCGGCGAAGCGAACATGAGCAGCGTCCATCGGGAATGAGCAATCGCCCGCCGCGCCGCAAACCGATGGGGGCCATGTCGTTTGAGGATAAGCTCAGTCGTTTCCTGAAGGACAGTGATGAACGGCTCAGTGATTTGAAACGTAATACGGAATCCAAACGTGGCGGACGAGGGGCGCGTCGTTCCGATTGATTGGAGGAAGCATCCCGCGGGGATGCTTTTTTATTAGGAGGAGAGTATGAGACAAGCCGTTATAGATATCGGTACGAATTCGACGCGGCTGTTGGTGGCGGAAGCGTCCGCACAGGGGCGCCAAACGATTTGTAAGACCATTCGGACAACGCGTTTAGGGGACGGATTGAAACGGGGCGAGCGTCTGGGCGAAGCGGCGCGCTTGCGGACCTGCGAGGGCGTGGCGGAGCTGGTCGCCGTCGCCAAGGATTGCGGCGCGGTCGCACTGACAGCAGTCGGGACGAATGCCTTGCGCGAGGCGGCCGACGGTGCGGAGTTTGCCGCCGAGCTGGCGCAACTCATCGGCGCGCCGGTGCGCATTATCGACGGTGAAGAAGAGGCGCGCTACAGCTACTTGGGCGCGGCGCAGGGCAGTCCGACGATGACGGGCGTCGTCGATATCGGCGGCGGCAGTACGGAAATCGCGGTCGGCTTCAGCGGTGAGCTCGGCGTGGCGGTAAGCATGCCGCTCGGTGCGGTGCGGGGCAGTCGAGATTTTGATATGATGACCGCCCGCGGTATCGGTGAGCTCAAAAAGCACTGTTTTGCCGTGTTGGCGGAGAAGTCCGATGAGGTGCAGGGCATCAGCCGCTGGATTGGGGTCGGCGGTACGGTGACGTCCATGGCGGCCATCGTGCAGGAGCTTGAGCCCTATGACGCGGCAAAGGTACAGGGGTATCGCCTGTCGTATGAAACGGTGCAGGAATTATTGCATCGGTTGGCGTTGTTGTCCTATGAAGAGCGGCGGGAGTTGCCGGGATTGCAGCCGGAGCGGGCGGATATCATCGTGGCGGGGGTCGTGATTGCCGAAAGCCTGATGGAATATTTCGCCCTGCCGGAGCGGGCGGATATCATCGTGGCGGGGGTCGTGATTGCCGAAAGCCTGATGGAATATTTCGCCCTGCCGGAGCTGGCGGTCAGCGATGAAGACTTGCTGGAAGGCGTCTGGTGGGAGACGTATGGACGACCTGACGGCGTTTGAACGAAAGGTCGCGGCGACGGTCGCCCGCGAGCACTTGTGGCCGACCGGTGCGCGGATACTGGCGGCCTGCAGCGGCGGTCCGGATTCGCTGGCGCTGCTTTTTTGGCTCGTCGCGGAAATGCGCCGCGGGCAGGCACAGGTGGGGGCGGTCTATGTCCATCACCACTTGCGGGAGGCGGCGGATGCGGAGGCGGCGTACGTCGAGCGAATCGGCCGCGAGCAGGGGATTCCCGTCTATATCCGCCATGTGGACGTCCCTGCACGGAGGAAAGATACGGGCGAATCGACGGAAACGGCGGCGCGCATCTTGCGCTACCGGGCACTGACCGCGGTCGCCGACGCGGAAGGCTACGCATATATCGCGGTCGCCCATCATGCCGACGATCAGGCGGAGACCGTCCTGCATCATCTTTTGCGCGGGGCGGGGCCGCGCGGTCTGCGGGGAATGTTGCCGCGGGCGGGGCGGATTGTGCGCCCGCTCTTGGGCGTGACACGGGCGGAGATAGACGCCTACTTGGCCGCGTACTGCCCGTATTCGCCGTGTACGGATGAAACGAATACGGATACGGCCTACTTGCGCAACGCCCTGCGGCATGAGGTACTGCCCTACTTGGCGCAATACAATCCCAACCTGCGCGCGGGATTGTGCCGTTTGGCGGCGATTATGCGTGAGGAAACGGACTGGGCGGATACGCTGACGGACTCGTGGTGGCGTGAGCATGCGACGGTGACGGCGGCGGGCGTGAGTCTGCCGCGGCCGGCAGTGTGGCACACGGCGCTGTGTCGGCATGTCGTACGGCGGGTCTATGCCGATTGCGTGCAGGCGACTCCCGATGCTCGTCAGACGGAAGCGATTGCATCGCTCTGGCGACAGGGGCGGACGGGCGCGCGCTATGCGGCACGCGGCCTGTATTGGGAGGTAGAAGCACAGCGCTTGACGGCGCGCCGGCAACCCGTAGCGCCGCGGCGGGACACCGCTTCGGCGGCGGCGGGGGAAGCGGATACTCTCGTGCTGGGAGCGGTGCGTGTCCGCGTGCGGCGCAGCGACGAGCCCGACGGCGCCATCAATATCCCGTGTGCCGCGGTGTGCGGCCGCCTGTGTCTGCGGACACGTCGTCCGGGTGACCGGATTGCCTTGCCGCGGGTCGGCACGCAAAAATGGAAAGACTGGCTGATTAATCATAAAGTGCCGCGCGGCGAACGCGACGGCATAATCCTGTTGGCGGATGACCGCCGAATCTACTATGCGTTCGGGTACTGGCAAGGGGTGTCGATACCGGACGAACCGGGGCCGTATTGGGCAATCGGAGATCGAAGGAGGATACAAGATGAAGGAACGGATTGAAAAGGTATTGGTGACGGAAGACGAAATCCGTACGCGCGTCGCGGAGCTGGGAGCGGAAATCACCCGCGACTATGCGGGGAAAGACTTGGTGCTGGTCGGGATTTTGAAAGGATCGGTCGTGTTTATGGCTGACTTGATGCGCCAAATCCGCGTGCCGCTCACGATTGACTTCATCAGTGTGTCAAGCTACGGCAACAAGACCTCATCCGACGGGGCCATCACCCTGTTGAAAGATTTGGCGGTCGATATCCGCGGCCGCGATGTCCTGATTGTGGAAGATATTGTCGATACGGGATCGACGCTGTACCATTTGCAGCGCCTGCTGGCACATCGGGGAGCGGCTTCGGTGGAGATTACCACGCTCTTGAGCAAACCGGAACGGCGCAAGGTGGATGTTGCCGTCCGCTATGTCGGGTTTGAAGTGCCGGATGAGTTTGTGGTCGGCTACGGCCTCGATTTTAATGAACGTGACCGTCACTGGCCGTTTGTCGGTGTACTCAAGCCGGAATGCTATCAGTCGTAACTCGTTGTCAAAAAAAAAACGGTATGGTAAGATAGACTAACAGCGTACGAGTATTGTACGCCAAATGCATCCGGAAAGGGGTACGAGATTGAATCGATTTATACGAAGCGTCAGTCTGTGGGTCTTAATCATTATCATCGGAGTTTCGATTGTCAGCAATTTTATCGAGACGCCGGAGAAAAAAGCGGATTTGACCTATTCCAATTTCCTGACACAAGTACAGGAACACAATGTAGATTACGTCATTATGACAAAAAACTCCATCACGGGGAAATTGAAGAACGGCACCGAGTTCAGCACGTATGCGCCGGACAATGATTTGCAGCTGTTGCCGGCACTGCGGGACAACGGAGTGACCATCCAGGCAAAGCCGCCGGAACAGCCGTCGTGGTGGATGAGCATGCTGACCAGCCTGCTCCCGATTTTACTGTTGATCGGGGTCTGGTTCTTCATCATGAACCAAACGCAGGGCGGCGGCGGCCGAGTCATGAATTTCGGCAAGTCCCGCGCCAGAATGCATGAAGAGGGCAAGGTCAATGTCACCTTTGCCGATGTCGCCGGAGAAGAAGAAGCGAAACAGGAGCTGGCGGAGGTCGTGGACTTCTTGCGGCATCCGGAAAAATACAATGCCATCGGGGCGCGTATTCCGAAGGGGATTTTGTTGTACGGCCCTCCGGGGACGGGGAAAACCTTGCTGGCAAAAGCGGTCGCCGGAGAAGCGGGCGTGCCGTTTTTCAGCATCAGCGGCTCGGACTTTGTGGAAATGTTTGTCGGTGTCGGCGCCTCGCGTGTGCGGGACTTGTTTGCGCAGGCGAAGAAAAACGCCCCCTGTATTGTCTTTATCGATGAAATCGATGCCGTCGGGCGCCAGCGCGGTTCCGGCTTGGGCGGCGGCCATGACGAACGCGAACAGACGCTGAATCAGCTGCTCGTCGAGATGGACGGGTTCGGCGCGAATGAAGGGATTATCACCCTGGCCGCGACAAACCGTCCGGATATACTCGACCCGGCGCTGCTCCGCCCGGGACGCTTTGACCGGCAGGTCGTCGTCGGCCGTCCGGATTTGCGCGGACGGGAAGCGATTTTGAAAGTACACGCGCGCAACAAACCGCTGGAAGACGATATCGACCTGCGGATTATTGCGAAGAAGACGCCGGGCTTTACGGGGGCGGATTTGGCGAACCTGCTCAATGAAGCGGCATTGTTGGCGGCGCGTCAAAACAAGAAGAAAATCGGCATGGCCGAGCTCGAAGAGGCCAGTGAAAAAGTGGCCTACGGGCCGGAACGCCGCAGCCACGTTGTCAGCGAAAAAGAGCGTCGTATCACGGCGTATCATGAAGCGGGGCATGCCATCGTCGCGGAAGTCTTGCCCGATGCGGACAAGGTGCACAAGGTGACGATTATTCCGCGCGGGCAGGCGGGCGGCTATACCATGATGCTGCCGGAAGAAGAGCGCGCGTACATTACCTATTCGCACATGATGGCGGAAATTCGCGTCCTGATGGGCGGCCGTTGCGCCGAGCAGGTCGCGTTTAATGAAATCTCCAGCGGCGCGTCCAACGACTTGGAACGTGTCAGCCAGATTTTGCGCAATATGATTATGCGCTGGGGGATGAACCGGCGTCTCGGCCCGATTACTTTCGGGGAACATCAGGAACAGATTTTCCTCGGCAAGCAACTCGGCTCGGAACGCAATTACGGTGAAAACGTCGCGACGGCAATCGACGAAGAAATGGAGCGGTTGGCCAAGGAAGCGTATGCCGACACGATTCGGATTCTCGAAGAACATATCGACGTCCTGCATGCGATGGCGCAGGCACTGCTGGAAGTGGAAACCATCGACGCCAAACAAGTACGGAACTTGTTCCGGTATCGGCAATTGACCGTGCCGGAAGGAGTGACGGATGACGGCGCCGACAGCGAATCCTGATACGGCGGCTATATACGACACACCCGTTACGAGAGTAGCGGGTGTGTTTATATATTGACCGATGCTTGACAGATTGTAAACCTGTCGGTATAATTGGACTGAATAAAATTCATGAAAGGAATGCATTCGGCAAAGGAGGCGGACGGAGTGAGAAACAAAATTCTGAAGTATTTTCGTGATGCGGGCAAGGAATTTGTTTCCGGCCAACAGATATCGGACGATTTGCATGTATCGCGGACGGCGATTTGGAAGCATATCAAGGTATTGAAAGAACGCGGTTATATTTTTGAATCGAGTACGCGCAAGGGGTATCGATTGATTCATGCGCCGAACCTGCTCACGGAGTTGGAACTCAACAGCGTACTGACGACCGAGTTGTTGGGGCGGCACATCATCTATGATGAAGCGATGACGTCGACGAACTCCGTTGCCAAGGAGGCGGCTCGCAAAGGCGCGCCGGACGGGACGATTGTGGTCGCGGAAGAGCAGACCGGCGGCCGCGGGCGTGTCCAACGCGGCTGGTTTTCACCGTACGCCAAGGGGATTTGGTTTTCCGTGATTTGGCGTCCGACCTTTGCCCCGCAGGATGCTTCGAAGTGTACGTTGCTGGCGGCGGTCGCATTGATTCGTGCGTTTCGCAAGATGGGGCTCACCGAGGCCGGTATCAAGTGGCCGAACGATATTTTGGTGCATGATCGCAAGCTGGTCGGTATCCTGACGGAAATGGACGCCACGATGGAGGAAATCCATTATATCGTGATGGGTATCGGTATCAATACGGATGTGGCGCCGGTCGACTTGCCGGAGGACTTGCGCGGAAAAGCGACTTCGTTTATGACGGAAGGCGTTCGCGTCGTGCGCAAGGAGCTGTTGGCGGCGGTGCTGGTCGAGCTCGAAGTGCTGTATACGGAAGCGCAACGCGACGGCTTCGCGCGGATTTTGGATGAATGGCGCGAGTACTCGGTCACATTGGGACGCGAGGTCAATGTCATCATGCCGAACGAAACGTACAGCGGTACGGCACGCGATATCGATGCCGACGGCTGTTTGCTGGTGGATACGCCGCAGGGCACACAACGTGTGATGGCGGGAGATGTGTCGATTCGCAACCGGACACGTGAATAAAGAAAATGAGTGAGGGTATATGCTGTTAGTAGTGGATGTAGGAAATACCAATATCGTATTGGGGACATATCGTCAAAATAAGCAATTAACGGAACATTGGCGGATTTCGACCGACCGCTTGCGCACGACAGACGAATACGGCGTGATTTTGAGCGATTTGTTCCGTTTGGAAGGCATGAATATCACCGACGTGGAGGCGATTATCGTGTCGTCGGTCGTACCGCCGCTCAACCCGACGTTGGCGCGCATGGCGCGTCGTTATTTCGGGGTGGAAGCGATGTTTGTCGGGCCGGGGACGAAGACCGGTATCAATATCAAGTATGAAAACCCGCGCGAAGTCGGGGCGGACCGCATTGTCAATGCGGTGGCGGCGTATCAGCGGTTCGGCGGGCCGGTGATTGTCATCGATTTCGGGACGGCGACGACGTTTTGTGTCATCTCCGAGGACGGTGATTACTTGGGCGGCGCGATTGCACCGGGCATCGGTATCTCCATGGAAGCACTGTTCCAGCGGGCGGCGAAATTGCCGCGTATCGAGCTGCGCAAAACACCGTCGGTACTGTGCAAAAACACTATCAGCAGTATGCAGTCCGGCGTGTACTACGGATTTGTCGGACAAGTGGACGGCATCGTCAAACGCTTGCACGAAGAAATCGGCACGCAGGCAAGGGTCATTGCGACCGGCGGCTTGGCGGGGCTGATTTCGGAAAGCTCGGTGACGATTGATGAAGTCGTACCGATGTTGACCTTGGAAGGATTGGCACGGATTTATGAACTTAATCGCTGAGACGCATATCGGAGATGTGACGCCGGCGAATCAGGTCGCATTGGCCCCGATGGCGGGGGTCAGTGACCGGACCTATCGACGCCTTGCCAAAGAGCAGGGCGTCGGTTTTGTTTGCACGGAAATGATCAGCGCCAAGGGGCTCATTTATCATAACGACAAAACGCTGGCCATGCTGCGCCCGTCACCCGATGAGCATCCCGTAGCGGTGCAGCTGTTCGGCAGCGATCCGTCCGTGATGGCGGAGGCGGCGCAAATGACGGCGGCGGCCGGTGCGGATGTCATCGATATCAATATGGGCTGCCCCGTGCAAAAGGTCGTCAAGAACGGCGAAGGCTCGGCACTGCTCAAGACGCCCGCGCGGGCGGCGGCCATCGTGCGTGCGATGACGGCGGCGACGAGGGTACCGATTACCGCCAAAATCCGCCTCGGCTGGGACGATGCGTCGCGCAACGCGGTGTACATGGCCCGACTGTTGGAAGACGCGGGCGTGGCGGCGCTTACCGTGCACGGTCGGACGCGTGAGCAGCTCTACCGCGGCACGGCGGATTGGGACGCGATTGCCGCAGTGGCGGCGGCTGTCCGCATTCCTGTCTGGGGCAACGGCGATATCGCCGACGGGCCGACCGCCGCGCGCCGTTTGCGCGAGAGCGGTTGTGCGGGAATTGCCGTCGGGCGGGCCGCACAGGGCAATCCCTTCGTATTCCGCGAGATCGTCGGCTACCTGCGCGACGGTGTCGCACCACCGCCCGTGACGGCGCAGGAACGGATTGCGATGTGCTTGCGGCATTTGCACCTTTTGGCGCAGGACAAGGGCGAAGCGGTCGCCGTGCGGGAGATGCGTACCCATGTCGTCGGCTATTTGCGCGGCCTGTACGGTGCGACGGGCGTGCGGCGCACACTCATGCCGCTCGTGACCGTCGCCGCCTGGGAGGATGTCCTCGGCGCGTATCTCGAGTCGCCGGCGCAGGAGGTCGCAGGCTCGTGCATAGACGTACGGGAATGAGTGTGATATAATTCACATAATGTCGATTTTTACGAGAGCTATTGATATAAAGGAGTCCGATCGGATGATAACGAAAGAGACCGAAACCACTGTCGTCGCGGAAGACACTGTCGCTGCAACCGCATCGACCAAGAAACCGGCGACGAAGAAATCGGCGGCGAAGAAGCCGGCCGCCAAGAAGGCATCGGAAAAGAAGCCGACTGCGAAGAAAGCGCCGACAGTGAAAGCGGCGCCAACAAAAGCGCCGACAGCGAAACCGGCGACGACGAAAGAAGCGCCGCCGACGGCACCGAGCGCATCCGCCGCGAAACCGGCCGATGCCGCGGAAGGTCTGAGAAAAGCCGAAAAAAGCACGCAGGTCAGTGAGGCTTTTTTGCAGGAGATGCGCAAAAAACTCGACGAACTCAAGTCGGTGACCCGTCTGCAGGTCGCGGAACGCTTGAAAGAAGCGATTGCCCTCGGGGACTTGAGCGAAAACTCCGAGTATGAAGATGCGAAAAACCAGCAGGCATTTGTTGAAGGAGAAATCGCGGAACTGGAAGAAAAAATCCGCACCGCAAAAATCGTCCAAGCGCCGAAAGGGAAAAACATCGGCCTGGGCTCGGTCGTCACGCTGGAAGATGAAGTGACGAAAGAGCGCATCACCTACACGATTGTCGGCTCGGCGGAGGCCGATCCCTTTGCGGATAAAATCTCCGACGAATCGCCGGTCGGCAAAGCCCTGATGCATCACAAGAAAGGGGATACGGTCATCGTGCAGGCGCCGGAACAGGAACTGCGCTACACGATTACGGATATCCAAAACAAACCGGTCAAACGTACGAAAAAATAATCTGCCCGACGCCCGCCCCGTGCGGGCGTTTTTATTATTTCTCTGATTGGCGTCAGCACTTCTTGACCTTTAATTATTGATAGCCTGTGTTTGCAAAAAAAGATGCTATTTAGAAATGTTAACGACTAATATGAATGCATACATAAAAATTATAGATTATATGTGTGCCATACACCTATAACGTTCTGGTATTATTCAGGACGTTCTTTTTTTGCTACCCTAAATATAGAGGTTCGGACATGTCCTTTGATTGTATTGTGCGCACAATATAATCGTAACTGACTCTAAACTAGTGCCAGTTGTAGGAGGAAAACATACGATGCAATTAATGAAAATTGTAAGTAGTGAATTGGCGTTGGAACATTTTGACGTAATCGGTAACAGAGAAATTGCTCTGTTGGATGATGTAGTGAATGACTTTGATGCTGATTTGACCGAAGCGGGGGCAGTGGTGGTTACGGAGGCAGAAGGTGAACGCCTGCGTGCAGTAATTGAATCGGATTTTAATGTTCCGATGTTTCTGATTCGCACGAAAAAAGATACAGAGGTTCCCTTGGAATTGCTTGCCGCCGGAGTACGGTTAATCGATATCGACCGATTTGATCGCAAGTTGTTTAGTCGACAAATCGATTATGCTGTTCGAGAATATGAAAGCAAAATGTTGCCGCCTTTCTTCAGAGAGTTGGTCAACTATGTAGAATCGGGTAATACTACATTGGCAACTCCGGGGCATCATGGCGGACAGTTTTTCCGCAAACATCCGGCAGGGCGTGCGTTTTATGAATGGTTCGGGGAAAATATGTTTCGTTCGGACATGAGCTCTTCCGATGTATATATGGGCGATTTGTTGATTCACGAAGGTGCTCCGTATGATGCGGAAAAACATGCGGCGGAAGTATTCAATGCGGACTTCACTTACTTTGTTTTGAACGGTACGTCAACGGCAAATAAGATGGTATGTAATGCGTTGTTGCGCCCGGATGATGTTGTTTTGTTTGACCGCAATAACCATAAGTCCTTGCATCACGGGGCGTTAGTCCAAGTAGGGGCTAAACCGGTTTATCTTGAGACGGGCCGCAATCCTTTCGGCTTTATTGGCGGGATTGACGAACATTGTCTGGATGAACAATATTTACGGGAACAGGTTCGTAAGGTGGCGCCGGAAAAAGCTGATGCAAAACGTCCGTTCCGCGTTGCTTTGATTCAGCTTGGCACATATGACGGCACGATTTATAATGCGCGTCAGATTGTAGACAGGATTGGACATTTGTGTGACTATATCCTTTTTGACTCTGCGTGGGTAGGTTACGAACAGTTTATTCCGATGCTGCGGGATTGCAGTCCGATGCTTTTGGAATTGGGACCGGAAGATCCGGGTATTATCGTGACACAGTCGGTACACAAACAGCTGGCAGGTTTGTCACAGGCATCTCAGATTCATAAAAAAGACAGCCACATCAAAGGACAGGAACGATACTGCAATGATGACGTTTTCAATAACGCGTTCATGTTGCATGCGTCGACCTCGCCGTTGTATCCGATTTTCGCTTCACTGGATATTAATGCCAAAATGCATGAGGGAAAAGCCGGCCGTAAGTTGTGGGCGGATACGGTGAAACTTGGTATTGAAACGCGTAAGGACATTTTGAAATCCTGCCGCTATTTCAAGCCGTTCATTCCTGAAAAAGTAGATGGCAAAGCATGGGCTGACTATTCAACCGAAGAAATTGCTTCGGATGATAAGTTCTTCCGGATGGAACCGAATAATGACTGGCACGGCTTTAAACAATACGGTAAAAAACAGTATGTCATTGATCCGTGCAAAATCTTGCTCTATACACCGGGGATTGATCGTAAGACGTGGAAATACGAAGATTTCGGCATTCCGGCCGGTTTGTTGTCAAATTATTTGCGCGAGCATGGCTTGACACCGGAGAAAAGTGACTTGAATTCGATTTTGTTCTTGGTAACTCCGGCGGAAACGGACACGAAAATGAAACGATTGGTTTCGTTGTTGGTGCGTTTCGAAAAGTGTTTGGATGATGACTTGCCGATGGAAGAAGTATTGCCGCGGATTTACAATGCGAACAAAGAGCATTATCAGGGCTATACCATTCGCCGATTGTGTCAGGAGATGCATGACTTCTACAAGAGCCGCAAGATTAACGTCTTGCAGCAGCGTTTGTTCCGTAAGGATTATCTCCCGGAAGTCGCAATGAGTGCTAAGGATGCTACTTTTGAATTCGTCGGCGGTAACTATGAGTTGGTTACACTTGACAAGATTGAAGGGCGCATTGCTCTTGAAGGGGCGCTTCCGTATCCGCCCGGAATTATTACTATCGATCCGGGTGAACGCTGGAGTCCGACGGTGAAGGAGTATTTTGAAGCGTTGGAAGATACCATCAATGAATTACCGGGATTTGCAGGTGAAATTCAGGGGGTTCATTTCCAAAAAATTGACGGGAGAACTCGTGCGGTAGCATATGTTTTGAAGGATGAATCTGTTTTGAAACGAAAATGATAAGCAAATGATGCAGCTTGTAATGGTAAAGGATGTGCAATGCTATGGAAAGTAATCACAAAAAGATGGGTGTTGTGCAATTGACCATTCTTACGGCAGTCAACATGATGGGCTCCGGCATCATTATGTTGCCTGCCAAGCTGGCATCGGTCGGGACAATCTCCGTATTGTCCTGGCTGGTGACAGCAGTCGGTTCAATGGCACTGGCATATTGTTTTGCGCAATGCGGAATGTTTACTAAAGATAGCACCGGAGGCATGGGGGCTTATGCGGACGTAGCTTTCGGGAAGAGCGGAAATTTTATTTGCAATTATACGTACGGATTCTCGCTAATTATTGCGAACGTGGCAATTGCGATTTCTGCCGTGGGATATGGAACGACCTTTTTGGGAATGGATTTGGATGCCGTGGGAGTCGGTGTTGCTACCATTGCTTTGTTATGGATAACGGCCGTCTTGAATTTCGGCGGTGCCGAATATACAGGCCGTATCGGATCGGTTACGGTATGGGGCGTTATTATTCCGGTAGTCGGTCTTTCGATATTTGGGTGGATTTGGTTTGATCCCGATTTGTATGTGGCTTCTTGGAATCCGAGCAACTTGCCGTTTTCCGATGCAGTATTGAGTTCTATTACCTTGACTCTTTGGTCGTTTCTCGGGTTGGAATCGGCTTGTGCGAATAGTGATGCCGTTGAAAATCCGGAAAAGAATGTTCCGATTGCGGTGCTGGGGGGAACATTGGGAGCGGCAATTGTTTACATCGCTTCCACGAATGTCATGGCCGGGATTGTTCCTGTCGAGCAAATTGCAATTTCGAATGCTCCTTTTGGCTTAGTGTTTGCACAGATATTTTCGCCGATTGTGGGTCAGGCGGTTATGGGCTTGATGTGTTTGGCGTGTATCGGTTCTCTTCTCGGCTGGCAATTCACGACGGCGCAAGTTTTGAAGAGTTCGGCAGATGTAGGCTATTTCCCTAAAATTTTCAAGAAGGTAACTAAAGCAAACGCGCCGATTATCGGCATGACAATTATGACGGTGGTGGAAACAATCATCGCCTTTGCTACCATTAGTCCGAGTTTGATGGAACAATTCAGTCAAATTGTTGATTTGGCAGTAGTTACGAATTTGGTGCCGTATGTATTGTCCATGGCTGCATTACCGGCAATCCTCAGCATGGCAAATGTTTCAAAAAGCAAGAAGATGTCGGTTGCTGTGCCCTTGTTGATAGCGACTGCGTATAGTTTCTATGCGTTATATGCGTGCGGGTTGGAAGCATTGGCATACGGAGCATTAGTCACGTTCCTGGGATGGACTTTCTACGGTTCGGTGGCGGAAAGATTTGAGCGCCATAACTGGAAACGCGATGCGCTTACTTGAATGATATAGGTTGTATAAGCGCTGAAACATGCACATGTTGCAAGTTATCTACAGCGGGATTAATCGTGCAAAGGGGTAGCTTTGCACGATTAATCTATTCGCGCTGGAGGTGAAGGCATGAATTTGGAGTTTTACCGTAATTTTGTTGTACTGGCAGAATCTTACAGTATCAGTGATGCTGCACGAAAGCTACATATTGCTCAACCGGGATTAAGCATGCAGCTTAAAAAAATGGAGTCATATTATGGAGTCCAGTTGATTAAAGTCAAGCAAGGGAGTCGTCATTTGCAACTGACGGATGCAGGGACGGTGTTGTACCACCGGCTCAAGAACATCTTGATAGCGACCGACTTATTGCGCATAGAGGTTCGTAATACAGCTTTTCGGGAAGTAGAAACAATTATTATCGGGTGTACGCCGGAACTGTCTTCAGTTGCAAGTGGTTATGTTGGTCAATATCTTGATGTGGGTGCCCATGTACGTTGGCGTTTGGTCGTTCACGAAGCCGAAGTGTTGGAGAGCAAATTGGAGAGCGAAGAAATTCACTGCATATTGGTTTCGCGACCTCCGTTGCATAGCTTTTTGTATGACTGCCAGGGGTGTTTTGTACGACCGATTTACGTAGTAGGGCGCAGGGATGCCGGTTGGCTGGAAGATTCTCCTTGCATTTCTTTGGCGGTGTTGCAAGGCAAAGATATTTGTTTGACAGAAGATTTGGAAGGAATGTTTTTCTTTGCTTGTCGCGAAGAGGGTATTGAAGCGTCAATTTATATGCGAGGGACAGCTCCGGAGGCTGTTGTTGATGTTGCGTATCAAAAGAATATACCGGCTATTGTGGCAGCAGAATTACCGTTGTGGAAAAAATCGGGATCCGGATTAATTGCAGTGCCTTTGCAAAGTGCTTTTATGAAGGCATCCCATTGTCTTTGTACTAAGAAAGGGATGGACATTCCGAAAGTAACGCAAAAATTTGTTGATTGTTTGCAAAAACGTTCGGACTACCAGTCACCTCAAATAACACTTACTGATTTTGAATAAACGTTAAATCGATGAGACTGGTTGACTTAGGCTGCTTGATTTGCTATAATAGCTTAAATTTTAGCAATTAATTAATCTCCTAAGGTTGAATAGGGGGAGTGATTGTTGAAATATGCCGATTGGCAATGGAGATGGAGGAGGAAGCGGAATGCTTGGTATTGATTCGGTTGACCGCAATCAATTCACTTTTCTAAGCAGTCAAAAAATCAACTTGCCACGCAGGGCGACTGATACAAAACCGACTTTATGTCGGTGAATACTTTTGGAAAACTCACAATCAGATGCAGCGTAGTAGTGTTGAATAAGTTTAGAGAGTGGAGGAAAAGCAATGAGGCAACATACAGAACAAGAAGTTCCCGTTCTTGAAAATGAAACGGAGCAGATGCAAATCCGCCGGGAGAAATTACAAAAAATTTATGACATGGGAATCTATCCCTTTGGTGATAAATTTAATCGAGACCATCATACAACCGATATTCTTGAAAATTTTACGGAACTTGACGGTAGTGACGTCCGCATCGCCGGGCGTATCATGGCCATTCGCGATCACGGCAAGACGGCGTTTCTGACGCTTCGCGATGGTGTTGGTGATATTCAGGTTTATTTGCGTCAGGATGAAGTGTCAGAGCAAGAATTTGAATTGTTCGGGCTGCTTGACATCGGCGACATCATCGGGGTGGCGGGCAGCGTTTTCAAGACGCACAAAGGCGAAATCAGTGTCCGTGTGGCGCAGTTGACGATGCTCTCCAAGGCGCTCCGTCCGCTTCCGAACAAAATGCAGGGGCTGACCGATACGGATGCCCGCTATCGGCAACGCTATGTCGACCTCATCATGAATCAGGACGTGCGGGCCACCTTCCGCAAGCGTTCGGCGATTATCGCCTGCATTCGGGAGTGGCTTACCGACCACGGTTTTATGGAAGTGGAAACGCCGATTTTGCAAAACCTGTACGGCGGTGCGGCGGCGCGTCCCTTTATCACGCATCACAACGCACTCGATATGGATGTGTACTTGCGCATCTCACCGGAGCTCTATCTGAAGCGGCTCGTGGTCGGCGGTTTTGAAAAGGTCTTCGACCTCAACCACAACTTCCGCAATGAAGGCATCGATACTCGCCACAATCCGGAATTTACGATGCTCGAAACGTACCAGGCATACGGCAATTACGAAGATGTCATCCGCCAGACGGAAGAAATCGTTTCGTATTGTGCACAGCAGGTGCTGGGCACGATGAAAATCACCTATCAGGGGCAAGAGATTGACCTGACGCCGCCGTGGAATCGCATGACGATGCCGGAGGCAATCAAAAAATATTCGGGAGAAGATTTTGATAAGGTGACCACCGTGGAAGAAGCACGGGCGATTGCCGATCGCGTCGGAGCGGAATATACCGAACATGACGGCATCGGCAAGATATTAAACAATGTCTTCGAAGAAGTGGCGGAAGAAAAACTGATTCAGCCGACCTTTATCTTCGGACATCCGTTGGAAATTTCGCCGCTGGCGAAGCAAAATCGCGAAAATCCGGCGATTACCGACCGTTTTGAAGCGTTTATCTTCGGCCGTGAGTTGGCCAACGGCTTCTCGGAGTTGAACGACCCGATTGACCAATATCAACGTTTTGAACAGCAAGTCAAGGAATATGAACAGGGCGACGATGAAGCGCATCAGATGGACTACGACTACGTCCGCGCGCTCGAATACGGTCTGCCGCCGACAGCGGGGCTGGGCATCGGTCTTGACCGCATGATTATGTTCCTGACGGATAGCTCGTCGATTCGCGACGTGATTTTGTTCCCGCTCCTCAAGCCGGAACAGCACGCGCCGTCCGACGACACGACAGATACGGACGCATAAGCACGACATCATCCCGTCGGGATGCAAATCCTCCCATTTCTCGGAAAAGAAGTGGGAGGATTTTTTGTGGGCAAATACGCATATCGAAAGAATGACAAGCCGTCCGCCTGTTTCGCGACGGCCACGGCAGGGCAGCGGCAGCTGCTTGCCGGCTGTCGAGACGATGTGACAAAACCGGACACAAAACGAAGTGCGCAGGCACGATGAGCTGCATACCGAAAGGAGCCGCTTTTACCGCATCATGTGACAGCGGAAATGAAATCGCATCCGCGCTGTTGCGCGGGCGGGATGTATAGCGCCCGGATAAAGAGGTCGCCCCCTTCTTCCGTGTCTTACCGATGTTTTGACAGAAAAGAATATCATGATTCAAATTTTGAAAGGTGGAGTTTGAAAAAGTATATTGATTTTTTTAGTAAAACATTATACAATTAACGTGAATCTCAGAGTGTAAGGATAAAACGAAGTAATGTAGAGAAATGTAGCGGTATTGTTAGGAAACAGAGTGAAAACAGAATACGCAAAATGCATTTTTAAGGAGGAGATGACATTGCGTAGCATCAAAAAAAGAAACAGGGTTTGGAAGAAGTCTCTCGCCGCTTTGGTGGGGGCGGCACTTCTTTGCGGCGGATGGAACGCCATGGCGGCGGGGAATGGTCTGGAAGTGAAAAAAGCCGATGCCACGGTCTATACGGAACATAAAGAAGACATTGCCATAGGCGATAAAGTCAATATCTATGGAAGACCGGCGGATACCGATGCGGGGAATAAGATTGAAGCGCCGAAAAGCATCGGTATCGGCTACGGTATCGATATCGGAGCGACGGGAAATGTGCCGGGAAACGTATTCGGCGCCAATGTCTATGCCATGGGGGAAAATATCAAAGTCTGGGCGTACCGTTCTCTTGTGATGGGGGAAAATTTGAATGTTGGGGTTCATGATGATGTCAAAGTAAATCTGCATCGGTCATGGCAGACGAACAACATTGTCATGGGATACAATAGTTCCGTGAGACAAGGACATATTGTTTCTTTGGGGTCAGATAATTTTGATACCGGCAAATATAGCGTCAATATAGGGAATAATTTGTCTATTTATGGGACGTCCATGAATGTGGCTATTGGTCATGGGGTCACCTTTGGGCAAAAAGAAGATAAAGACCAAAAAATTTCAGCGGTGAATGTGGGCAATGCTGTGGGCATTGGCGCGAAAGTAACGGTAACAGGAAATAGTGCTGTGGCCATTGGGCTTGAGACGAAAGCAGAGGCGCAAGAAGCTACAGCCGTAGGCAAGGGCGCGCAAGCGACGGGGAAATACTCCACCGCATTCGGCGGAAGCACACAAGCTACCGCGGAGTCTGCGCTTGCCTTAGGCGCGTCTGCCCGTGCGTCCGGCAAGGGGTCTGTGGCATCGGGACTCCGTGCCAATGCGAAATTTGAGGCTAGTGTAGCCTTGGGGCAAGATTCGGCGGTGACAGTAGACAAAGGGGTGACCGGCTATAATGTAGGAACGGACAGTGTGTCCACCTTGGGCGGAAATGCCTGGACGTCCACCCTGGCGTCGGTGGCCATCGGGAATGGGGCGACAAAGACCCGTCAGCTTACGGGGCTTGCCGCCGGCACTGCTGACACCGACGCTGTAAACGTCGCCCAGCTCAAAGCGGCAAAAGTGAAAGTGGAAAAGGCGGAAAATAGCCAGCTCATCGTGGAGAAGAAAGACCCCACTGCGGCCGGTACGACTTATATCTTGGATATCGCCAAAGACGGGACAATCGGTGGAAAGAAAGACGGCAACCTCGTCACCGGGACAACGGTGAAGAACTATGTAGAAGGACAAATCACGGGCAGCAAAGTGAAAGTAGAAGCGGGTGATTATGCCACGGTAACGGCCAGTGATGACGGCAAGACCTATACCGTCAAAGGAACGACCATCGAAGCCGGCACCGACGGACACCTCATCGTGAAGGATAAGACGGACGGAGATAAGAAGGTAGGCTATACCCTGTCGGTTCAGACGAATGGAGAAATTAAAGACGGAAATACCGGCATCGTCACGGGCGGGACGGTATACAATGCCATCAAGGACAAAGTCAGCAAAGACGATTTGAGTAGCTATGCGAAAACCGACGGCTCCAACATCACGGCACCGGGGAAATGGGCGGAAAAACTCGGCACCGGAGAAGTCAAAGATAAAGATACGAATCTTGTCACCGGTGGCACGGTGTATAATGCGCTTCAAGATAGTCTCAGTGGCGAAGTATCCGATGAAAACAAGACAAAAGGTGTAACCGGAGATAAAATCAAGAAATACGTAGACGGACAAATCACGGGCAGCAAAGTGAAAGTAGAAGCGGGTGATTATGCCACGGTAACGGCCAGTGATGACGGCAAGACCTATACCGTAAACGGAACCGTCATCGAAGCCGGCACCGACGGGCACATCACCGTAACAGACAAGACGGACGGCGGCAAGAAGGTAGGCTATACCCTGTCGGTCAAGACGGACGGTAAGGTGGAAAAGGACGACAAAGGTATCGTCACGGGCGGTGCGGTGCATAAAGCCATTGAGGCGAACAAGACCACCGTGGAAGGGGACGAAGCAAAAGGCCTCACTGTTTCCAAGAAAGGAAATACGTACAAAGTCAGTCTGGGGGATAAAGTGAAAGTGGGTGCAGTCTCCATTGACGGTACCAAGGGCAAGGAAACCATCGCGGTGGGAGACACGCTCACCATGAATAAAGATGGGATTGCCCTGAAAAACGGCCCGCAACTGACCGTGGACGGTGTGGATGCCGGAAGTAAAGTCATCGTCAATGTAGCGGACGGCAAGGCGCCCACCGATGCGGTGAATATGCGCCAGCTCATGAGCCTCGGCAGTGAATGGAACGGTCGTCTCAATGAAGTAGGCGCCGGCGCAGCCGCACTTGCGGCGCTCCACCCCTTGGACTACGATCCCGACAACAAATGGGATATGGCGGTGGGCTACGGCCACTATCGCGGTGCCCATGCCGCCTCGCTCGGAGCGTACTATCGCCCCAATGAATATACTCTCTTCACGATAGGCGGGTCCCTTGGCGGGGGAGATAACATGGTGAATGTGGGGGTTTCTCTCAAAGTGGGCTCGGGCGAAAAAGACGGTGTGATTGCGTCCAAGGCGGATATGGCGAAGGAAATCAAAACACTGAAAGCGCAAAACGAAGCCATCTTGGAAAAGAGTCAACAGATAGAAGCGGAAAATCAAGACATGAAGAAAGAATTGGAGGCATTGAAAGCCCAAGTGGCACAGCTTTTGGCTAAATAAGGACATACGGTTCGGCCATACCTGTCGGGGTAAGGGGGAATAGGAAGTACATCTATTTCCCCTTACCCCGATATTATTTTCTTTACCGATAGGGCGCCCGTGCTCATGCGGTGGAAAGAGCCGTCCGAGTCGGAGCGAAATCGGCAAAGAAGTAAAATTTTGTCGATATTTTTATTGTGCGGGCAGATAATGCTTGCAATCAGTCGGAAACAGGGGAAAACAAGAGAATAAAAAAGATATGCCGACTATTGACAAGGGGTTGGCGACTTTTTTATAATAGCTATGGTCTATAATTCTTGATAGTTCGATTTTATGCGTGTTTTTCACGGATAAACGGAAATGAATACGGCGAACATCTGTCGGTATCGGGATGACAGTGGGTCGCTTTTTATAATGGTCGGATTCAGTCGGCAGGGCGGGGATGATGACGCGGAAAGCGGCATATACACCGCAAGGGGGCGAGGGGTTCGGCCGGGTGTGGACAGGAGAGGATACCGCCCGACAGTAATACAGCAGGACGGGGAAAGGATGAATCATGAGCGCAGGAAAAGATAAGATGAGTGTGTTGCAATTGACGGTCTTGACGACGGTCAGCATGATGGGCTCGGGGATTGTGATGCTTCCGACGAAGCTCGCACAGGTCGGAACGATTTCGATATTGAGCTGGCTGGTGACGGCGGTCGGCTCGATGTGTTTGGCGTATGCGTTTGCCAAGTGCGGGATGCTTACCCGTCGGCGCGGCGGGATGGGCGGCTATGCGCAGTATTCGTTCGGCAAGGCGGGGAGTTTTATGGCCAATTACACCTACGGTGTGTCGCTGCTCATTGCCAATGTCGCGATTGCGATTTCCGCCGTCGGCTATGCGCAGGAGTTTTTGGAGATACAGCTGGGGGCGTACGAGGTGTGGCTGGCGACGGTCGCGACGTTGTGGGCGGCCACCGTACTCAACTTCGGCGGTGCCAAGTACACCGGCCGGTTTTTCTCCGTGATGGCGTGCGGGGCGCTGATTCCCGTGGGGGCGCTCTTTCTGTTCGGGTGGATGTGGTTTGACCCGCAGAGGTATATCGCGGCGTGGAATCCGCACGATTTGTCGTTTTTTGACGGGGTCAGTCAGTCGATTGCGATGACGCTCTGGGCGTTTTTGGGGCTGGAATCGGCCTGCGTCAACAGCGATGCGGTCGACGACCCCGAGCGCAACGTACCCAAGGCCGTGTTGTGGGGAACGCTGGGCGCGGCGGTGATTTATATTTTGTCGACGAATGTCATCGCGGGCATTGTCCCGAATGCGGAGCTGGCGCAGTCGGATGCGCCGTTCGGGTTGGCGTTTGCCACGATGTTTAATGACACGGTCGGCCGCATCGTCATGGGCATGATGATTATCTCCTGCTTCGGGTCGCTGCTCAGTTGGCAATTTACCATCGGGCATGTCTTTCGCGCGTCGGCGGAGGAAGGCTACTTCCCGCGGTTTTTCAGCCGGGTGACGACGTACCGTACACCGATTGTCGGGATGGCGGTCATCGTCTGCGTACAGTCGGCGCTGTCGCTCTTGACGGTCAGTGATTCGCTGTACGAGCAGTTTGAGACGCTGGTCAATCTGGCCGTCGTGACGAATGTCGTCCCGTACCTGCTCTCGATGGGCTCAATCGTGGTGATTCAAAAGGCGGCCAAGAGTTATCGCAAACGCACGACGCGCATTGCGTGGTTCGGTGCGCTGTACAGTTTTTACGCATTGTATTCTTCCGGCACGGAGGCGATGACTTACGGCGCGCTGGTGACGTTTTTCGGTTGGTCGCTGTACGGATTCGTGTCGGAGCGATTTGATTTGGATGAGGCGCTGGCGTGGAATGAAGCGGTCGATGCCAAAAAGCGGCAATCGCTATGGAAATAGATGCCGGACAAAGCTCACCTGCGGGTGAGCTTTTTTGCGTGGCGCGCCGGGAAATCCCCGCGGCGGTGCGGTCATGATATAATAATAAAAAAGAGCGTTGTAAAGGGGAATATGATGACTACTCACAGACAGCGCGGACGAAAACGCAATATCGTACTGGTCGGGCCGATGGGGACAGGGAAAAGCCGCGTCGGGTATGCGCTGGCGCGCGAGCTGGGGTGGCGTTTTGTCGATACGGATCGCGTGTTGGAGAAGCAGGAGGGCGAGCGGATGGCCGAGATTGCCGAGCGGGTCGGGACGGAGGGACTGGCGGCGCTCGAGTACGCGGTCATCGAGCGTGTCCGGCACTGCCCGCGGACAGTGATATCGGTCGGCGGCAACTTCGTGTTGCGCCATGACGTATTGGCCGGGCTTAGGGAATTCGGGACGGTGTTTTTATTCACGGCGGCGGATTTCCGACTGGTGGAACGGGTCGGTCGACAGGTCGGCAAACGGCCGACGATGGACTATGACGACATCGAGTCCTGCGTGCGACAGATGAATCGCCGGTGGCGGGCGTGCCATTATGCCGTCGACTATGTATTGACGACGACGTTTCGTTCGCCGCAGCGGATTGTACGGGATATCCGCTACTATATTAAAAAACGCGGCCTGCGCTTTGAGGAACCGACACAGGCGCGCCGCTATGCCAACAAAGGAGATAAGCAATATGGCCACCAAACTGGCGGTACTCACAAGCGGCGGTGATGCGCCGGGGATGAATGCGGCATTGCGCAGTGTCGTGCGGGCGGCAATCTATCGGGATTGGAATGTCGTCGGTATTGCGCGCGGCTTTGCGGGACTGCTCGAAGAAGAGTTTCAGCCGCTCTTTCGCCGCAGTGTCGGCGGGATTATTCATCGGGGCGGCACCATGCTGCGTACGGCGCGTTGTGAAGCATTCGCGACCGTCGAGGGACAGCGGCAGGCGCTGGCGTTTCTCGAGCGCATCGGGGTCGACAGACTGATTGTCATCGGCGGCGACGGATCGATGGCGGGCGCACGGGCGCTGGCGGCGGCGGGTTTGCCGACGGTGACGATACCCGGTACCATCGACAACGACATGGCGGGGACGGACTACACCATCGGTTTTGACTCGGCGGTCAATACCGCGTTGCAGGCGGTCAACATGATTCGCGATACGGCGTATTCGCATGAGCGTATCGCCATCGTCGAGGTGATGGGGCGGCACAGCGGGCATATCGCGCTCTCGACGGCGGCGGCGTGCGGGGCGGAATTCGTACTCGTGCCGGAGATTGCCTTTCACTTGGACGATTTGACGGTCAAATTGCGCCGTTGCCGCTATGACGGCAAAAAACACGGTATCATCATCGTGGCGGAAGGGGTCATGAGCGGGTACGCACTTGCCGAACGCCTGCACGCCGTGACCGATTACGAGCCGAGCATCACCGTCCTCGGTTACATTCAGCGCGGCGGCGCACCGAGCGCGTACGACGTCACTACGGCGAGCCGGATGGGGGACCTTGCGGTCGACATCGCGGCGGAACCGGGTGCGGGCCATCTGACGGCCATGCGGGATAACCGTATCGTCGCGGTGCCGTATGCCGACATCGGCGACACCAAGCGCGGACTGGACATGCAGTTGTATCAATTGATTGATGAATTGAGTATGTAATGGCAGAAACAAGACATTCCCCGCTGACGGCGGGGCACACATATACCGTCCGCGTGCATGACATCGGCAGCGGCGGCGAAGGCGTCGGCCGTGCGGGCGGCATGACGGTATTCGTACCGGGCGCGCTTCCCGAGGAGACGGTGCGGGTAGTGGCGACGACGGTGAAAAAGAAGTATGCGGTCGGTGCGCTGACGGAAATCATCGAGCCGTCCGCCGCGCGGGTGACACCGCCTGCGGACTATCATGCCGATTGCGGCGTCTATCCGTTGCTGCTATGGGACTATCCGGCGCAGCTCGAATGGAAACGCCGCCGCGTCGCGGAACTATTACAGCGGATTGGCGGGATAGCGGCCGAGGTCGCGCCTGTCATCGGCATGGCAAATCCCTATCACTATCGCAACAAAATCCAACTGCCGGTCGGCGGCACGAGTGAACGGCCGCTGGTGGGCTTTTTTGCGCGCGGTTCGCATCGGATTATCGATATGGAGGCCTGCCCCTTGCAAGATACGGCGACGAATGCGCTGTTCAGCGCGGTGCGGCAGGCGGTACGAGTCACGGGCACCGCGCCCTATGGCGAACGCACGCGGGAGGGCGTCTTGCGTCATGTCGTCGCCCGTTCGGCAGCGGGCGGCCTCATGGTGACGCTGGTGACCGCGACGGAAGAGCTGCCCCGGGCGGAGGACTGGATTCGCCTGTTACGCGAATACCTTCCCGCGATGACCTCGCTCTGGCACAATGTCCAGCCGCGTCCGACGAATGTCATCCTCGGGCCGACGACACATCACCTGTGGGGCGAGCATCACTTGCGGGCGGAGCTCATGGGCCTCGAATTTTTACTGTCACCGGTCTCGTTTTACCAGGTCAATCCGATTCAGACGGAGGTGCTCTATCGCACCGCGCTCGACGCGGCGGCACTGCGCAAGACGGATACCGTCGTCGACCTGTACTGCGGCACGGGCACCATCTCGCTACTGGCGGCGCGACACGCGGGACGCGTCATCGGCATCGAAGTCGTCGCGCCCGCCGTGCGTGATGCGATTGCCAACGCCGCCCACAACGGCATGACGAATGCGACCTTTATCGCGGGCGATGCGACCTGCGAAATGCCGCGGCTGGTGCGCGACGGTATCCGCCCCGACGTCGTCATCCTCGATCCCGCGCGCGCCGGTGCGACGCCCGACGTATTGCAAGCGATAGCGGCCGCCGCCCCGCGCCGCATCGTCTACGTCTCCTGCAACCCCGCCACGTTGGCGCGCGACCTCGCCTTGCTCACCGCGGACGGCTACACCGTCCGCACCGTCCAACCCGTCGACATGTTCCCCCACACCGCACATGTGGAGTGCGTAGTGAGACTCGAGAGGAGTGAAGATTGATGCGTATCGTATCGTGGAATTGCAACGGCAAGTTTAGAGAAAAGCGACATCAATTGTATAAGCAATTTCCCGCGGATGTGTACATTGTTCAAGAGTGTGAAAAGCCGGAGAAATACGGCATCGAATATAACGGCATTTGGATGGGGAATAGCGAGCATCGCGGGCTGGGAGTATTTGTGTCCGACAAACAAGGGTGGCAAGTATGGCCGCAGGAGTCGCACGGTAAACAGTTTTTTTCACCGATACAAATCGGTGACTATCGGCTCATAGGGATTTGGGCAAAAGCACCGTATATTGAAGAAGTTATGGACTACCTCTTGCCTAATGAGTCGATGCTGCGGCACAATGTGATTCTCATGGGCGATTTGAACAGCAATGTCTTGTGGGATGGCAAGCATGGCACGCGCAATCATTCCGCGTTGAATCGTTTGACGGAGCAATACGGTTTGGTATCCGCCTATCATACGATGACGGGTGAGGACTTTGGAGCGGAAACGGCGCCGACTTTTTATATGTATCGGCATCGGCACCGTCCGTATCATATCGACTATGCGTATTTGCGTCAGGAAATTTTGCTTGATTTCAGAATTGGGGTGCCGGATGATTGGCTCGCATACAGTGACCACATGCCGATATGTGTTGATATCAAATAATGAGACCGGTACAAGTAAAAGCGTTTTTCAAATGGAGAGAAGTGAAACTTGATGCGTATCGTTGGTGGATGGAATTAATACCGCGGCCGGAAGTTAAAAATTAAACACCGTTATTTTCCCGGGGATGAAACCGCGTCCTCGGGATTTATTTTGCGTGGAGTCGGAAGGATTTTTATTTAATGTATTATAAAACGACCGGCATTGCGAAACTGACAGATGCCATCGTGTCATTCAGCAGTCATGTCCATCGATACCCAATGGCTCGTCACGATGCGCATCACGCAATCATTAATGATGAGAGTCGTGTTGGCAGAGCGTTCCCTGAAGATGAGTGTAATATAAAACGTATACATAAATATAAAAACTAAATGCAACCCAAAAGACTTGTAAACAAGAGAACAAATGAATAATTTGGATGATATTTTGCCATAATCTGTTTTACTATAACTAATATGTAATTAAGTTGACACACATGGGCAGGGGTGGTAATATTGACAAGAAATTCAATCGGAGTTTGAAAATATACAAGGAGGCAATAGCATGGCAAGGAAAATATTTTTAACGGCAATGGCGACGGCATCATTGCTGTCTTCATCGATTCTGACCGTCGGGCAAGCGGCGCTGGAGCTGGGCGGCGGCAAAGTGGAAGGAATCGGCGGAGTGGCTATCGGTGATTATTCTGTCGCATACGGTCAGCGCAGTACGGTCATCGGGTATAATTCCCAAACGCGCGGAGAAGGGAATATACTCATCGGGTCATGGCTCCATGACTCCGACGAGAACGGTCAAAATATATCCCACGGGGCATTCCTCTTGGGGCGGTCGTCCAAGGCTATCGGCTCGTCTCGGGCATTGGTATTCGGTGCCAATCATACGGTCACCAATTCAAATGATTCTTTTGTCATCGGCAGTTCCGCCATCGTTGCCGATAGTGCGAATGCGGTAGCGTTGGGGGCGACGGCCAAGATACATCACTCCGAGAAGGGAATTGCGTTGGGGTATTTGGCAAAGTTGACAAATGCCGGCAATTCGACGGTGATTGGCAACGACTCGGAAGTGCGTAGTCAAAACGCGATTGCTGTCGGCAGTGATGCGCTTATCAAAGGAAAAGCCGAGCATTCCGTCGTCATCGGTAATCGTTCCCTGGCGGGATCCAAGAGAGACCATGAGCGGGTGGAGCTGGCGGGAATTGTCAATGAAGGAATGGATCGGGGGCAAGTCTCGGACGAAATCTTGATGCATCTGGGGCGCGCGAATGCCTATGCCTGGTCGACTGTCATCGGCGATGAAGCCGTGTCCAAAGGCTACATCAATACGGTCGCGGGAGCCGGTGCGATGGCCGGCGGCCGCCAATCGGTCACATTGGGCGCACTGTCCAAAACACAGGGGAATTTATCCGTGGCGCTGGGGAATCTGGCGAAGACCCGCGAAGACAAATCGATTGCCGTCGGGGCGCTGGCTACTGCGGAAAAGACAGATTCTGTCGCCATCGGGGTGCATGCTGCGGCCAAGGTGGAAAGCGGCGTTGCCTTGGGGGCGGATTCCCGAGCGCTCGTCGACAAGGGGGTCTACGGGTATGATTTCCGTACCGGTAACGCCATCACGGAAGCGGCTATCCTGAAAGGAAAAGACGCCGGCGAGTACAGCGGGCAAAAATCACTATTGACGCAGGTGGAAGCGCGAGAACGGGCACAAATCACCAAGTTGAACGACTTGTTACGCGAACGGGAATCGATGGCGGAAGGGACGTCGACAGCCGGTATCAATGAGGATATCCGCAGGGCGAGAGATGAGCTTTTCAGTATTCGCGACAGGAAAGCCCGCTATGAAGCCAACGCAAAAAAATTCGTCAATGCGTGGCAGGCGACGGGGGCGGCCGTGTCCGTGGGGAATGCCGATACCGGTTTGACGCGGCAGATTACCGGGGTGGCCGCCGGCTTTAACGACACGGATGTAGTCAATGTGGCCCAGCTGAAAACGGTACATGACTACTTAGTAGGCGAACTGGACAATTATTCATTGAAGGGCGGTTTTGGCGGACTCAAATTGAGCGATGATAAGCTCATTTTGTCGGTCGAAAAAAAAAGTAGAAGGCATTGTCCGTATTCCGCAAAAAGCGTATCGCTTGAACAAGGTAAAGGGGAGACGCGGCAAACCGGATAGAATTATCTTACGCGATGCGCAAGATAATTCGGCCGGATCGGTGGAGTTGCCTACCGATACCAATACGACCTATACGCTGAAAAGCACGGCCAATGACGATAACACTACTACCGTGACATTGACGAACAATGATGATGACGAAGACGTGACGACGTTTACGGTAGCGACGAAAGATACCGATACATATACTACCGGCGGCCGTTATGATGCGGCGACAAAGAAGCTGACATTCACGCAAAATGACACGGGGAAAAATTATGAAGTGGATTTGAGCGGATTGGCGGTCGGTGATACGGCAGCGGAAGGTACCATCGGCGGTGGTACGGATGGCAAGGCCGTCAGCGGCGACACGGTGAAAAAGTACGTGGATGCCAACCGTGTGACGGTAGCGGCGAAAGAAAACAGTGATATCGTCGTCAAGTCGGAACCACTTGAAAACAAAGGAACCAAGTACATTATCGATGTCAATAAAAACGGTACCATCGGCGGCGACAAGGATGCCAACCTCGTCACGGGTGATACCGTCAAAGCGGAATTGAATAAACTGGCGAGTGGGGATGCACAGTACCTCACACCGGCCAATGTCACCTCGTGGCAGGGGAAACTGGGCACCGGTAAAATCGCTGACAACGATAAGGGGCTTGTGACCGGCGACACCGTGAAACAATACGTGGATGCCAATAAAACCACGGTCAGCGGAGATGAAGCAAAGGGCATTACGGTCACCACAGACGGTAACGACTACAAAGTCAGCCTGGGTGATAAGCTCCAAGCGGGCGCGGTCACTGTCGGCGGGGCAAAAGGCAGTGAAGCGGTCACCGGCTTATCCAATACGACGTGGAACGCCGACGAGATTACATCGGGCAGAGCCGCGACCGAAGACCAGCTCAAAGCGGTAGATACGAAAGCGGATAAAGCTACAGCAGCGGCCAAGGCGGCCGACACGAAAGCGGACAAAGCTACAGAAGCCGCTAAGGCAGCCGACACGAAAGCGGACAAAGTGGCGGAAGCAGCTAAGGCGGCAGATACGAAAGCGGGTCAAGCTGCCGCAGATGCCAAGGCAGCCGACGCGAAAGCGGGGCAAGCTACAGAAGCCGCCAAGGCTGCAGATACCAAGGCACAAAACGCGCTTGCCGAAGCGGCGAAGCATACGACCGTGGTTGCGGGGGAACATATTTCCGTTACCGAGAAGACAGGGGCTAACGGCGGTAAGGAATACACTGTCGCGGTGAAAGCCGGTACGATTGACGGTAATGCAGATACGGCGTTCGTCACCGGTGATACCGTGAAACAATACGTGGATGCCAATAAAACCACGGTCAGCGGAGATGAAGCAAAAGGCATCACGGTCACCAAGGACGGTAACGACTACAAAGTCAGCCTGGGGGATACGCTCCACGCGGGGGCGGTCACCGTCGGTGGGGCAAAAGGCAGTGAAGCGGTTACCGGCCTATCCAATACGACATGGAACGCCGACGAGATTACATCGGGCAGAGCCGCAACCGAAGACCAGCTCAAAGCGGTAGATACTCAAGCGAAAGATGTTGCCGCAGCGGCCAAGGCAGCCGATACGAAAGCGGACAAGGCGACGGAAGCGGCCAAAGTGGCCGACGCGAAATCAGATAAAGCTATAGAAGCCGCTAAGGCAGCCGACACGAAAGCGGACAAGGCGGCGGAAACGGCCAAAGTGGCCGACGCGAAATCAGATAAAGCTATAGAAGCCGCTAAGGTAGCTGACACCAAGGCGGATAAAGCGGCGGAAGCGGCCAAGGCAGCCGACACGAAAGCGGACAAGGCGACGGAAGCGGCCAAAGTGGCCGACGCGAAAGCAGATAAAGCTACAGAAGCCGCTAAGATAGCTGACACCAAGGCGGATAAAGCGGCGGAAGCGGCCAAGGCAGCTGATACCAAAGCGGACAAAGCGACGGAAGCCGCTAAGGTAGCTGACACCAAGGCGGACAAAGCGACGGAAGCCGCTAAGGTAGCTGATACGAAAGCGGATAAAGCTGCCGCAGCAGCGAAGGCAGCCGATACGAAAGCGGATAAAGCCACGGAAGCGGCCAAAGCAGCTGATGCCAAAGCGGACAAAGTCACGGAAGCGGCCAAAGCAGCCGATACCAAAGCGGACAAGGCGGCGGAAGCCGCTAAGGTAGCTGACACCAAGGCGGACAAAGCGGCGGAAGCGGCTAAGGCTGCTGATGTCAAAGCGGACAAAGCGGTGGAAGCAGCTAAGGCGGCCGATACGAAAGCGGACAAAGCGGCGGAAGCGGCCAAGGCTGCTGATGCCAAGGCACAAAACGCGCTCGCCGAAGCGGCGAAACACACGACCGTCGTTGCGGGCAGTCAGATTACCGTCACGGAAAGCACGGGGGCGAACGGCGGCAAAGCGTACACCGTCGCGGCAAAAGCGGGCACCATCGGCGGTGACAAGGATGCCAACCTCGTCACGGGTGCTACCGTCAAAGCGGAATTGGATAAATTGGCGAATGGGGATGCACGGTATCTCACGGCGGCCAATGTGAACGCATGGCAAGGTAAACTGGGGACCGGCGAGGTGATAACTGATGACAAGGGGCTCGTTACCGGGGATACCGTGAAAAAAGCGCTGGACACCGTCGCACAGGCGGACGCCGCAAACCTCACACCGGCAAACGTCACTTCGTGGCAGGCGAAATTGGGCACGGGCAAAATCGCTGACGACGACAAGGGACTTGTCACCGGTGATACCGTGAAACAATACGTGGATGCCAATAAAACCACGGTCAGCGGAGATGAAGCAAAAGGCATCACGGTCATTAAAGACGGTAACGACTACAAAGTCAGCCTGGGCGATACGCTTCAAGCGGGTGCGGTCACCGTCGGCGGGGCAAAAGGCAGTGAAACGGTCACCGGGCTGGCCAATACAACATGGGATGCGGCCAACATCACATCGGGCAGAGCCGCGACCGAAGACCAGCTCAAAGCGGTAGATACCCAAGCGAAAATCGCGCAACAGGGCGTAGCCGCGAATCGGGATGCGATTTCCCTCTTGGGGCATCGCCTCGGCAATATGGACGGACAACTCAACCGCGTCGGTGCCGGTGCGGCCGCGTTGGCCGCGTTGCAACCGCAAGACTTCGACCTCGACCACAAATGGGACCTCTCCATGGCATACGGAAACTATCGCAACGCACATGCGATGGCATTGGGACTCTACTATCGTCCGAATGAGCACACTCTTTTCAGTCTGGGGACAGCCCTCGGCGGTGGAGAAAACATGATTAATGCGGGCATCAGCCTCAAAATCGGACGCGGTGAATACACTACGACCTCCAAGGCGGCCATGGCCGAAGAAATCCAAGAACTGAAACGCCAAAATGCGCAAACGGCGCAAGAAAACGAATCCATCAAACGCGAATTGGAACTCCTCAAAGCGCAAGTAGCGGCCTTGGCAGCGAAAAAATAAAGACACATCGAAAACATCTCGCGTCGGAACCCGACGTGAGGTGTCTTGCTGTCCGCTGACTGCCAAGCAAGCGGTAGCAGGCGAATGAGAACTCACAAGCGGCCGATACGGAGTATCCGTGGCGGCCGTTTTTGTATGCGTGCGGGCGCGTGGGGTGCGGCGTGCTATGGTATAATCAAGGCATGAAGGAGGACGGTATGCAACGACAGGATATACAGATGGCGGTCATCGATTTGGATGAGACGTTGTTACATGATGATGCTTCGATTTCGGCGTATACGCACGAGGTGCTGACGCGGGTGCGTGAGCGCGGGGTGCGGGTGGTGATTGCGACGGGGCGGATGTTTTGTTCGGCGCGGCAGATCGGGCGTTCGCTGGGGCTCGGTGATGTGCCGCTGATTGCGTATTCGGGCGGTCTGATTGCGCGGTGCGAGTCGGGGGAGATTTTGTATCATCAGCCGCTGAATCTTGTGACGGCGAATGAGATTTTGGCGCTCGCGCGTGAGGTCTCAGCGCCGGTGCAGGTGTACTTGCATGACCGACTTTTGGTGCCGGCGTATACGCCGGATGTGGAGGCGTATGAGCGGCATTGTCAGGTGCGGGCCGAGGTCGTGGGCGAGGCGATATGGCAGCTTGCGGCGGCGCCGACGAAGATTATTTTCAATGAGCCGGATGCGGCGAATATGGAGCGGCTTTCGGCGCTATTTACGGAGCGGTTCGGAGGGCGGCTGACGATCGTGAAGTCGTCGGCGCAGTTTTTCGAGATGGTGGCGCCGCATGTGAGCAAGGGGATTGCGGCCGAACAGTTGGCGCTCCGCTACGGGGTAGATCTTGCGCGGACGATGGCGTTCGGCAATGCGCAAAACGATATGAGTATGTTGCGGGCGGTCGGCTGGCCGGTGGCGGTGGCGAATGCGATTGCACCGCTGAAAGAAATCGCGCGGGTGATTGCCCCGTCAAATGAGGAGGACGGGGTGGCGCAGGTGCTGGCGCAGGCGGTATTGGGGGAAGAAAAATGAGCGAGTTTCGGTTGTTGGTTGTGACGGGGATGTCGGGCGCGGGCAAGTCGCAGGTCTTGCATTGCCTGGAGGATATGGGGTATTTTTGCGTGGACAATTTGCCGCCGGTATTGATTCCGAAGTTTGCGGAGATTTGCCGGCAGGGCGGCGCGAAGGTACAGCATGTGGCGCTGGTGGTGGATATCCGCGGCGGGGAGTTTTTTGATGCGTTGGCGCAGTCGCTGGAGCAGCTCGGCGATCAGCAGATTGATTATGAGGTGATTTTCCTGGAGGCGACGGATGAGGTGCTGATTCGCCGCTACAAGGAGACGCGGCGGGCGCATCCGCTGGCACCGCGCGATCGGTTGCTGGTGGGGATTCATCGGGAGCGGGAGCGGCTGGCGCAGGTGAAGGAGCAGGCGCAGCATGTCATCGACACGTCGCATATGCGGCCGGCGGCGTTGCGGGATTTTTTGCAAAAGACATTTGCGAGTTATCGGTTGCCGGAGGGATTCGGTGTGACGGTGGTGTCGTTCGGATTTAAGTTCGGGACGCCGCCGGATTTGGATGTGATGTTTGATGTGCGGTTTTTGCCGAATCCGTACTATGTAGACGAGTATCGGCATGCGACGGGACGGGTGCCGGAGGTGGCGGCGTTTATCGCGGGGCATGAGGTGACGCAGCAGTTTATGGAGCGCTTGTTGTCGCTGCTGGCGTTTTTGGTGCCGCAGTACCGCAAGGAGGGCAAGGAGCAGCTCATCATCGGGGTCGGTTGTACGGGCGGTATGCATCGGTCGGTGTGGGTGGCCGAGGAGTTGGCGAAGACGTTGGCGGCGGATTGGCCGGTGCGTGTGGAGCATCGGGATTTGTATCGCAATGAGGTGCGGCGCGATGTGTGGGCGGACGAGCCGCAGGCAAAACCGACGAAAGAAGGGAAGGCGACATGCGATTGTGGCGCTGGTTGTATCCGGGATTAACTATTAAGCGGTGGATTTTTATGTTTTCCATCGGGCTGATTTTGGTGATTTTCGGTGTGACGATGATGTTCAATTACCAATTTTTCGGCGTGGTGGAGGAGTGGCTGTTCCGGGTCGTCTTTGAGATGACGGGGCGGTATAATTATGCGGTGCTGGTGGCAGTCGGCGGCGTGGTGACGGTCATCGGTGCGGTGCTCATGATTGTGGCATTTCGTTTGCTCATGCGGCGGATTTTGGACAGTATCGCGCCCGATCGGACGGGGGCGTTGGGGCATTTGCTGTTGGAGCGGGCGCGGCGCGATCGCGGGCCGTCGGTGGTGGCCATCGGCGGCGGTACGGGGCTCTCGACGTTGCTGCGCGGGATGAAAAAGCAGACATCGCATTTGACGGCCATTGTGACGGTGGCCGATGACGGCGGCTCGAGCGGGCGCCTGCGCGAGGAGATGGGCATCATCGCGCCGGGCGATTTGCGCAACTGCCTGGTCGCCATGGCGGAAAAGGAAACGCTGATGGAAGAGGTGTTTCAGCATCGGTTCGGCGGGACGGGTACGCTGGCGGGACACAGTATGGGCAATCTCTTTTTGGCGGCGTTGATGGAGCGGTATCGCGATCCGGAGACGGCGCTGGAGGCGGCGAGCGAGATTTTGAATGTACGCGGCAAGGTCGTGCCGTCGAGCACGGCACGCTTGCGTTTGCGTGCCGAGATGGAGGACGGTACGGTCGTGGACGGCGAGTCGCGGATCCCGCAGACGGGTAAGCGTATCCGGAGGCTTCGTGTCTTGCCGGAGAATCCGACGGCGGTGCCGGCGGCGATTGCGGCAATGGCGGAGGCGGATATCATCACGCTCGGCCCGGGAAGCCTGTATACGAGCGTCTTGCCGAATCTACTCGTGCCGGAGATGGCATTGGCATTGCGGCGCAGTCAGGCGATTAAAATCTATATTTGCAATGCGATGACACAGCCGGGCGAGACGGACGGCTACACGGTCAGCGACCATGTGCGGGCGATTTTTGAGCATGTGGGGCCGGGCGTGGTGGACTATGTACTCATCAATGACCATCTGCCGCCGGAAGAGGTATTGGCGCGGTATCGCCGGCAGGGTTCGCTGCCGGTCGCGGCGGATACGGATGTGCTCAAGCGGATGGGGCTGAAGTATGTGCGTGCCAATGTGCTGGCGGCGGGCGAGACGGTGGCGCATGACAGCGATTTGCTGGCGGCGGCGTTGGTGGATGTGGCGCATGCGGTGCATTCGGATGTGCATCCGCAGCTATTGGATTATTATTTTGAAAGTGCCCGCTAGGGGGCAAGACGGAGGCTATCGTGTCCTTTGCGGAAGAGGTCAAAGATGAATTGGCGCGCGTGTGCCCCGAGACGACCGCGGGCGAGCACGCGGAAATGATTGCGTTGCTACGGATGGGGGCGCTGCTCAAAATCACGCCGCGCGGGGCGACGGTAGAGTTTATGACGCATCACAATCCGACGGCGCGCAAGATGTGGCAGTATCTCAAGCAGCTCGGCGCGGTGTCGCCGAAGGTCGCGGTGCGGCGCAGCACGCATTTGCGCAAAAAGAATCTGTACACGCTGGAGATTGCCGACGGGGCGGCGGGGCTGGCGTTTTTACGGCAAGAGGGATTGTGGCCGTTGACGGCAGTCCATGACGAGAGGCGGTTCACGACGCCGGATGAGCGGCGCGGCTATTTGAGCGGGGCGTTTTTGGGGGCGGGGTCGGTTAACCGTCCGCAGGGGGATTACCATTTGGAAATCACGACACGCTCGCCCGTGATTGCCGAGGTGATTGTACGGATGTGGCGGCATTTCGGCGTGCACGGGCGGACGGCGACGCGCAAGGAGGACACCATCGTCTATGTCAAGGACGGCGAGCAGGCGGCGCGGCTCTTGCAGGTGATGGGGGCGGATCAGGCGTATTTGCAGTTTGAAAGCGCGCGTGTGGTGAAAGACGTACGCAATCGGGTCAATCGTGTGGTCAATTGTGAGACGGCGAACTTGCAGAAGACGGTGGATGCCGCGCTCAAGCAGGTGCGCGATATCGAGACGATTCGCCGTTATCGGCCGCTCCATACGTTGCCGCCGCGGTTGCGCGAGGCGGCGGAGTTGCGATTGGCGCATCCGGAGGTACCGCTGCGTGAGTTGGTCGCCGAGCTGGACGGACGCATTACGAAGTCGGGGCTGTACCACCGCTATCGGAAACTCGCGGCGCTGGCGGAGGAGCTTTCGGCCAAGGGAGAGGAGCGGGGTTGAAGATGAAATCCATAGGAAGGGTTTTGGTCAGTCTGCTCAGCTTGGGCTCGGTGGCGGCGGTCGCCTGGGCGCAAGGCGCGCAGACAGACTACCCGATGGCCGCCCTGAGTGACTGGAAACCGCCGCTCTTGGCGATGCCGCTTGCGGTCACGACAGTGGATCGGAACGGGCGGCTGCTCTTTTCCGACAGTCCGGAGACGGTTCGCACGCCGGGAATCGTGTTTCGCGGGACATCGGAGGGTCATACGCGGCTGTATTTTTATCATGTGAACGGGACGGATACGCCGCTTCGGCTGGTTGTCTACGGACTCAGTGAGCGGGCGATGACAGTCGGTATCGAGCGGGACATCATCACACCGCCGAGTCGGCCGCCGGATTTCGCGCGATGAGCTCACCACGCCGCGCCGCGACCGCGTCGTCCGCTTGCAGGCACAGCAGCCGGGACTCTTGCTGCGTGAGCGGGAGATTACCGTCAAGCCCGGCGAATTGGCGAGCGGAATGCTCGAATGGGAGAGCGCGACACCGTTTGCGGTCGCGGTTGCGATGATTCCCGAAGGGCGCGCCGCCCGCAAGTATTTGCATTTTTGGCCTACGCAGCCGCTCGATGCGGTGAGGCTGCGCGGGACATTTGCCGTTCGGCAACGCGATATCGTGGCGGGGGACTATCGGCCGGCGCGCGATCGGACGCGGATGATAGTATTGGCGGACGGTGTGCGCGATACGTTTTTGCGAGGTCGCGATGAAATCAGCGGCGAAGCAACGGAAAATACCGGCAACTACGGCTTGCGCTATCGGATTCTCATCCCCGGCGGCGGAGAGGGTCGCTACCGGCTGTACTTCAATCCGCAAGGCGGCATCTACGCCGGTGATATCGCCGTCGAACAGCACGGCCGCCGGCGCGTCGTCAGTCTGGCCGGTGACGCGGACGGCCGTCCTTTCGGCTACGACAGTACGACGCAGACAGTAGCAATCGCGGATGTCGATGCGAGTGCGGATGTACTACTGCATTGGATGCCCGCCGGCGCCTCGAATCTGCCGATCCGTATTTGGCTGGTACCGCTGACCGAAGACACGACGGCGCACACCACGGCACCGGACGAATCAAATCATGCATAAGCAAAAAGCCTGCCCGAGTCATCGGGCAGGTTTTTTGTATACCCGTTATCGACGCACGGGAAAATGAGAATAGACAGGTGTCGGGAGTTTATCGTTCATAACGTATTTCGCGGGGGGAGATAATCCATGCAAAAAACAGGCAATGATGTGTTAAGTATAAGACTTGCGTTTTGTTTAACTTCTTGAGTATAATGAAAATGATTTCAATTACTTAACAAGGAGGAAATGCAATGAAACAAGGGAAAAAGACCGCGGCGGTACTGGCCGCGGCAATGTGTGTCGGACTGACGGCAGGCGCGACGGAAGGAGCCGTATCGCTTGACCCGGTAATGGTACTCGGTGTGCGTGATGTGACGACAGCGGACGGTTATGCGTCAACGGTCGCGACGGTGGGGACGCTGGGTGAATGGTCGGTGATGGAGACGCCGTTCAGCCAGACGAATATCACTCAAAAGACGATGGCGACATTCAACGATCCCAGCCAGCCGAGCGTGGCGCCGCTGGTGCAAGCGCCTTCGGTACGCAGCAGCAGCTCGACGATGTATAACGATTTTTCGATTCGCGGGCAGTCGGCCAACTCGTATCAATTCCGCGTCAACGGGGTACCCGGTATATTTACACAGATGAATCTGGGAACTTCATTTGTCGATCGGGTGGAAATTATTTCCGGCCCGACGATGGCGGTTAACGGTACAGCGTCGCATGAATCGCCCGGCGGGAGTATCAATCTGCTCTCCAAACAAGCCGGTGACAAAGACCAAACGGCCGTGACGTTGCGCTCGGCAGGAAAGAGCACCGTCGGGCTTAACCTGGACGCGTCCGCCCGCTTGGGTGAGCAACGGGACTGGGGTGTCCGAGTCAATGCGGAGTATACGAACGGAACGACGGGAATCAAGGATGAACGCCGCGATAATAAGGATGTGTATCTGAATATCGATCATCATGACGACACCAGCCGCACCAATTTGCTGTTGGGGTATCGTGATGTAACGACAGAAAAACCGCAACGGTATTTTAACTTTGAATCGGCGGCCATCGATCGGATGATGGAGGCGCCGGATCATCATCAAAATTACAGTTTTGACGGACAGCATCTGTCGATGAAAACAACTGCCGCGATATTGAATCATCAGCAACGATTGAACGATCACATACTCGCATTTGTCAATGCGGGGATGGCGACGAATGACGGGTACAGCTATGTCATGACGCAGTCGTCGCGTATCGATATATTGAATGCGGCGGGGGATTTTGAGCGCAATTTATGGAATCAGCCGTTTAAGCTGAAGAACAAATATTTACAAATCGGTTTGCGCGGCGATATCCAAACCGGAGAGGTCAAGCACAATTGGAATATCGCCTGGGACAAGGATTGGCTGCAGGAGTTCTGGGGGATAACGAAGAAGACGCGTCCGATTGTGACGAAGGACGGGAAGCCCGATTTGGCGCAGGAAGTCATCCGCGGCAATATATTTACGCGGCAGTATACGCTGACCGGCATGCCGGAAGCGCAGACACCGTATGCACCGTCGCGTCGTTCGCAGTTTACCGGCATCACGGCCAGTGATACGATGACATGGGGCGATTTCCAATTGCTGGTCGGCGTCCAACGGGCGACAACCAATGTATTGTCCGTCGGTGACGGTAGCCGAGTCAAATCGTCTGCGACGTCGCCGATGTACGGTTTGTTGTATAAAGCAAATGACAATGTCTCGATTTATGCGTCGCATGCGGAAAGCTTCGGCAAGGGGACGTTGGTCGGCCGCGGCTATATCAACAACGGCGAAATCTTGCCGCCGGAAAAAATGATACAGAATGAATTCGGGGTGAAGTACTGGAAAGACGGCGTATTGGCATCGCTGGCGTATTTCGATATGGAACGCGATGCGAATATCGAGGTGCCCGGTAAGGAGCCGCGTACGTCGTATTTGCGCCAAAACGGTCGTTCCGATTTTCGCGGGATTGAAGCTTCGGTATCGGGGGTACAGGTCGGCAAGTTCTCGCTTACGGGCGGATTGATGTATCTCGATTCGAAGTATGCGAAATCGAAAACGGGGAATTTGGACGGTAAACCGGTGAGCGGCGTCGCAAAGTGGAGCGGCATCGTGACGGCGGAATACAGCCCGAATGAACAGCTCGATATCATCGGGCGCATGGTGTATACCGGCGAAGCCAAGATTTACGCGAAAAACACCACACAGTTGACCTTGCCGAGCAGTGCGGTGTTTGATTTGGGCGTACGGTATCGTTTCGGCGACGCCCAAGCGCCGGTCTTGAATGCCATGGTATACAACGTCGCGGACAAAAATTATTGGTTGCCGCGACCGGGATATAACTACGGTATTTTGAGTAATCCGCGGACATACTCCCTCAGCTTGACATGGTCGTTTTAAGTCGGCTTTTTGCAGATAAGGAGGCAGGTATGAAACAGTGGTGGAAGCAACTCGGTATGTTGGCGCTGTTGCTTGTCATGCTGGTGGTCGGCGGGTGTCAATCGGCAACGGAGCCGTCGTCACCGGCGGCGCAGACGCAGGTGATTACCGACTCAATCGGCAGGGAAGTGACCGTGCCGAAAGATGTCCGTCGTGTTGTGGTGGCCAATGCGTACAATACGGAAATCATCAATGCGCTCGGGGTGATTGACCGTGTCATCGGAGTGGACGGCAATATCTATCAGGATCAGGGCGGCTACGGTAATCGGTTCGGTGCGGATGCGGTCATCGGTAAAAGTCAGCGGGAGCTGAATTATGAAAAAATCATTGAGCTCAATCCGCAGGTATTGATTTTGACCGGTAACGGTGCCGTGCAGGAAGCGACGGAAAAGCTGGAGCCCTTCGGAATTGCGGTATTGGTCGTGGATGCGTACTATACGGATCAATTCGGTAAGACTTGTGATATCATGGGGAAATTGTTTAACAAGGAACAAGAAGCGGCGGAGTTGAAGCATTTCTTCTTGGACAAGTTGGACTATATCCAAAAGCAACTCAAGGATGTACCGAAACGGTCGCTGTATTTTGAATATCGCCGTATCGGAAATACGACCGTGCCGGGGGATTATTTCTATTGGATGGTGGAGTATTCGGGCGCCCACAATATTTTCCGTGAGGCCAAGGCGGTCGGTATCGACCCCGAGCAGGTCGTCGTGATGAATCCGGAGTATATCGTCAAGGTATCGGATCCGATTTCCAAGTCGAATTATATCCCGCCGACAAAAGAAAAGACCGACGAAATCAAGGCGGAGTTGGTCGGCCGTCCGGGCTGGGATGAAATCGATGCCGTGAAGAATGACCGTATTCTGCTGTTGTCGCATTATGTACACGGCGGCGCGTCGAAACTGGTCGGTACGATGTATATTGCCAAGTTCATGTATCCTGAATATTTGCCGGATTTGCATCCGGAAGAAGTATTCAAAGTGTGGCTGGAAAAGTACCAGCATTTGGATTATATTGCAGGGCATACGGTGCCGGCATTCGGATTGGATGAGTAGTGGAGGACAATGCGGCAGGCTCGGCTTGCCGCATTCATTATGTCAGGCGGAGGTGTACGGCGAAAGTGACGGAAACGGAATTATTTGCGGCGTATCGGCAGTATTACCGAAAAATCCAACTCATACTGGCTCTCGCACTCATCGGGATTTTGGTGACGGCGCTCGGCGTACTGGTGCAAGGCGCGGCGGATATCTCGATACGCACGGCGTTGCAGGCGGTGCTCAAGGGGGTGACGGGTACGCCGGACACTTGGACGGCGCAGGACAAGATTGTCCTTCTCATTCGCTTGCCGCGATTGCTTATGGCGATGACGACGGGCGCGATGTTGGCCATTGCAGGGGCGGTCATGCAGTCGATTACCCGTAATCCGCTGGTGAGCCCGTTTACCATCGGGATATCGGCAGCGGCGACCTTCGGCGCGAGTCTGTACTTGCTGTTCGGGTACATGCTGGGCGGCGTCAGTGAAATCGGCGTCATGGGAGGCGCCTTTGTGATGTCGACCATATGCGCGGCGGGAGTATATGCGCTGTCGCAAAAAGTCGGTACAGGGGCGACCGCATTGGTGTTGATCGGTATCGGAGCCAACTATATCTTCAGTGCGGGCACGTCCATTTTGCAGTTTTTTGCAGAAGAGCACAAGCTCGCCATGATTGTCAATTGGACCTTCGGCAGTTTCACGGGAGCGGATTGGGGACAAATCGCGGTGATGCTTCCGGCGGCGCTGTTGGGCGGGATGGTGTTGCAGCTGTATGCACAACGCCTCAACGCCATGATTGCCGGTGATGATGATGTGTTGCAGACGCTGGGGACGAATCCGGAGCGTTTGCGCAAGCGGGTCGGACTGACGGCGGTATTCGTGACGTCGATTACGATTTGCTTTACGGGGATTATCGGGTTCGTCGGCTTGATTGCGCCGCACATCGCACGCATGCTTGTCGGCAATCAGCATCATTATTTATTACCTTTTTCGGCGTTGTTGGGAGCGTGGCTGGTACTGTTGGCCGATGCGGTCGGGCATTGGATTTTGGCGCCTGTGGTCTTGCCGGTCGGCGTTGTGATTGCATTTGTCGGGGTGCCGTTGTTTATGCATTTGATTCTCCGCGGCCGCGGACAGCAATGGGAGTGAGGTGAGAGTAAATGATTTCGGCGGAGACTTCGGCGCGGGTCGGTGAATTGGAGCTGCGTGCGGAGAATATTCATTTTGCGTACCACACTTCCCGCCCTGTGCTTAGCGGTGTGGGGATTTCCGTACGGCAAGGAGAATGGCTGACATTGCTCGGACCGAACGGCACCGGCAAAACCACCTTGCTCAAGTGCTTGCTGGGGCAATTGTCGCCGCAACAAGGCACGGTACGCTTGGACGGCACGCCGCTGACGGCGTTGCCGGAGCGGGAGCGGGCCAAGCGGATTGCGTATGTGCCGCAGATGACCAAAATCCCGTTTGCGATGCCGGTCGTCGATGCGGTATTGACCGGACGGCTGGCCTACTCGCCGTATCGATACACGCAAGAAGATCGTCAGGTCGTCGCCCGGGTAATGGAGCAATTGCATTTGCATGAGCTGGCGTTTCGCCCGATCAACGAATTGTCCGGCGGCGAACGACAGCGGGTGTGGATTGCGCGGGCGCTGGCGCAGGAAGCCAAGTTGATTTTTTTGGACGAGCCGACGACGGGACTCGACCCGGAAAATCAAATCGTGTTGCTCGATACCGTTCGTCGGCTGGTCGAGCGGGGCGGTGTCGGTGTATTGACAGTGCTGCATGATTTGAATTTGGCAGCGATGTATTCGGATCGGGTGGCCTTGCTCTCCGGTGCGCATATGTTTGCGCAGGGTGCGCCGACGCAAGTGATTACGGAGAAGATTATCCGTGAAGTGTACCATGTCGATAATGAAGTGTTGCAGTTTGACAGCGGACCGCATGTGCGGCTCTTGCGTGGTCGTATCGAATCGTGAGCGATTGAAAAGCGGTATATCGTGAATGATGGGATGGTATAAAAAAGACTGCCCGATGTCGGGCAGTCTTTTCTTCATTGGTCGGTCAGTCGCGGAAGTACGGTTCTTTCGCGCGTGGTGTGGCGCCGCTTTTGCTGCGGCGCGCGCCTTGCTTGCGGCGGGGCGGGCGGCCGTTCGGGCGGGGCGATGCATCGCTCTCGCCACGGCGTCGGTAAGGGCGCTTGCCGTTTTTGCGGCTGCTGTTGCGGTCGTTGCCGCCGCGCGGGGCACCTTTTTTGCGCGCCAGCGGACGTTCCGCGGTGATTTGGACGGGGGTGGTGTCCGGTTCTTTGACGAGCAGTTTGATGGCGGCGGCAACCAGTTGTACGGAGTCGATGGAGCCGAGCAATTCCTCCGCGGAGGCGTAAAATCCTTCCAGCTCACCGGTTTCCGCTGTGCGAACCAAGTCGGCGAGGGCGGTTTTACGGTTGCCCTCGAGCACGTCCGCCAGGCTCGGTGCATGGCGGCGGGTGATGCGGCGGCGAATCAGATGCTCAATGGCGCGCAGGTGTTCCATCTCCCGCGGTACGACAAATGTGGTGGCGAGGCCCGTTTGTCCCGCACGGCCGGTGCGGCCGACACGATGGACGTAGCTTTCCGGATCTTGCGGCATGTCGTAGTTGTAGACGTGAGTCACCCCGCTGATATCGAGGCCGCGCGCCGCGACATCGGTGGCGACCAACAGGTCGATGGTATTTTCACGGAATTGGCGCATGACGGTATCGCGCTTGGCTTGCGACAAATCGCCGTGCAATCCTTCCGCCGAGTAGCCGCGCTTTTTCAAGGCTTCCGTGACTTCATCGACGCGGCGTTTGGTGCGCCCGAAGATGATGGCCAGTTCCGGGTTTTGCATATCGAGCAGACGACAGAGAACGTCGAATTTTTGCCGTTCCGGAATTTCGATATAGTCCTGGTCGATGAGGTCGATGGTGACCTGTGCCATTTTCATGGTGACATGTTGCGGTGTAGTCAAAAACTTGTCCGCCAGGGCCCGAATGGCGGGCGGCATGGTCGCGGAAAAGAGCAGCGTCTGCCGTTCGGCAGGTGTGGCCGCGACGATGGTTTCGATATCTTCGATGAATCCCATGTTCAGCATTTCGTCGGCTTCGTCGAGGACGACGATTTGGACTTGGTCGAGAGCAATCGTGCCGCGGCGCATGTGGTCCATCAAGCGTCCGGGGGTGGCGACGATAATCGGCGGTTCTTTGCGCAGGCTGCGCAGTTGCCGTCCCATGTCCTGCCCGCCGTAAATGGGCAGCGCCCAATGCGGCAAGTATTGCGCGAGACGGTTGATTTCTTCCGCCGATTGAATGGCGAGTTCCCGCGTCGGGGCGAGTACCAGCGCGACGGGGCCCGGCGCTTGCGGTGTCGTGCGCTCTAAAATCGGAATCCCGAAGGCGGCCGTCTTGCCCGTGCCGGTTTGCGCTTGACCGATCAAATCGGCACCGCTGAGGGCAATCGGAATCGATTCCCGCTGAATCGGTGTCGGTTCTTCAAATCCCATATCATTGAGTGCCGTCAAAATCGGCTGCGATACGGTTATTTCTCCAAAATGTTCGAGCATATAATCCTCCTTTGTAATCAATCTATTATATCATATCCGGCTTTTGTCCGGCAGGAAATGTGCATAGCCGGAGGCGGATTCGTCACGGCAGCGGCGATGCGCATCCATCAAAAGTATAGGGCAGGGACAGAGACCGCATGTCGGCAGGTTGCGTAAGCGGGGGTGTGTAGTATAATAAAAAGGTAATGACAGTGGGAGAACAAAGGATACGGGTATGACAGATTATTTATGGGTAGCGGCCGGCGGCGCAGTCGGTGCGGCGGCACGACATGCCATGACGGTCGCTGTCGGCGCGCGGCAGTTTCCGTGGGGGACCTTTACGGTCAATGTCTGCGGGGCGTTTCTGATCGGTGTGATTGTATTTGCGTGGGAACGGTACGGCGGTACGCATGAGTCGGACCTATTACTACGGGTCGGTGTGTGCGGCGGCTTCACGACATTTTCGTCGTTTTCGTTGGATACATGGCGCCTGTTGGAGCAAGGAAACGCGGCGGCGGCCGTCGTGTATGTACTGGCGTCGGTACTGATCTGTTTGGGTGCGTTGCGGTTCGCGCGAATGATATTCGCCGGATAGGAGGACAGCATGAAAGCGTATATACGAAAAAATCATGACGGGCAGGCGTTCGATCGGCATATGTATGCGGCGTATGCCGGCTTTCGCGAGCGCTGTGAAGTGCAGTGGTACACGACGATTCATGCGGTCAAGGAAGTCGCGCCTGATGATGTGATTGTCGGGACGTATACGGATATTCGCGATTGGTTGGAAACACGGCGGATAGAGATTCCCAATCTGGATTATCCGGAGGAGTTGCGCGATTTTTTGGGGCGCAAACTGTGGCAATCGACACTGTTTACCGTGACGAACGATGTCGACGCGTGGCATGTTTTCATCAAGCCGGTGACGGAGGGGCATCGGTTTCGCGGGACGACGCTCGATGAAACGGATGATTTGATTAAGTTGGGCGGCCTGGTCACGGACATTGCGATTTGGTGTAGTGAAAAGGTGCAGTTCCTTTCGGAATGGCGGGTCTATGTCGTGGACGGTGTGGCCGTCGGGATGAATTTTTACGCGGGCGATTGGCAGCTTTTGCCGGATACGGCGACGATTCGTGCGGCGATTGCGGCGTATCGTTCCGCACCGCGCGGATATGCGGTGGATTTCGGTGTGGATGCGCAGGGGCGGACGCTCTTGGTGGAGGTAAACGACGGTTTCGGTCTCAGTAATTACGGGCTGTTGCCGCAGTTGTACGCAGAGTTGCTCGCGGCCCGGTGGGCGGAGATGGTGGCACCGGTAATGGTGACGGAAGCGGACGCTGCGGCGGATACCGCGGCGGCGCCGGAAGAAGTGTGAGGTGGCGGCTTGCGTGCCGTGTCGTCGGTCAGCGGCAAATGCGCATGGTCGGCCGTGCACAAGCAGTATGCGGGCAATATAAAACGGTACCCTGTTGAACTCCAAATGGGTTTGACGGGGTACCGTTTTGGTTGTTTGCGTCACGAAGGTATGTGGTAAGCGGTCGCCGAGAGCTTCTATCGTAACCGCAGGGCGCTCGTCGGCGCGGAGGGCGGATACGGCACATGTCCTCTCTTGCCCAATCGTGTCGGGCGCGGTGTCAAGAAGAAAACACGCGGAAGTAATGAGTCACGGGGTAGCCGTTGCAGTCGCGGGACATGCCGAGTGCGGTGTAAAATCCGTTGGAAACGGGGTCGTTCTCGTCGGTGACCAAGACGAGTTGCCGCACGTCGGGATAGCGTGCGAATGTACGATGCATCAATGCCGTCCCGATACCGCGCCGATGATACGCGGGCAGGACAATCAAGTCCTGGACATACAGGATATATTCTCCGTCACCGATACAACGGACAAAGCCGACCAGCTTGCCGTCGTGAAACGCGCCCACTACGTACAACGATTGCGCAAATGCGCGGGCGAGGCGGGCGGTATCCCCCAGATAGTTGCTCCAGCCGTTGGCGCGGTAGACGGCGCATACCTCCTCCATATCGCGCGGTGTGAGCGCTTGATACACGATTGTGTGCATTGTCATTCCCTCTTTTCGAATGGTAGTACCATTTACTTTATTCGCCGTACAGGCGGATACTCCTACAGGGAACGGCGTTTTCGTGCGGCGCGCGAAGTCGGGCGGCGACAGCGCTCACGGTGGGGGATGCGTGGTCGGCGCGTGGCGGGCGTGGTATAATAAATACCGGTATATGAGGACAGGTGGCAGGACATGAATGAACAGGCAATCCGGGCGTGTCGGGAGTTTTTGACGGCACTGGGACTGGATTTACAGAAAATGGATATGGAGCGGACGCCGGAACGGGTGACGGCACTCTATGAGACGTTGTTTGCCGGCGTCGGTCGCGATACGCGAACCGTGTGGGGGGAGGTTTTTTCTTCCGGCTACACGGGAACGGTCATGGTGCGCGGGCTGCGTTTTTATTCGCTGTGCGAACATCATTTGTTGCCGTTTTTCGGGACGGCGGATATCGCCTATGTGCCGCATGAAGGACAGGTCGCGGGTCTGTCCAAACTCGAAGCGCTGGTCAAGTTGCTGTCACGACGGCCGCAATTGCAAGAGCGGTTGACGGAAGATATCGCTGCGGCCATCGCACGGGATTTGGGGGCGGACGGGGTCTGGGTGCGCTTGCAGGCGGAGCATTTGTGTATGACAATGAAGGGCGAATCGGCTGCCGGTACACGAATTACGACGGTGGCGGGGCGTGGTACGTTGGTGCCGGGCTCGGAAGAAGAGGCGCGCATTTTAGTACGGATGGGAGAAACGGATGAAACGAAATTATGAATTTGCGGACGGCAAACGCTTGACAGTGGGCGAGCGGACGCTGGTGATGGGAATATTGAATGTAACGCCGGATTCGTTTTCCGACGGCGGGCGCTGGCAGGATCCCGCGGCGGCGGTGGCACATTTGCGGGAAATGGAGACGGACGGAGCCGATTTGATTGATGTCGGTGGGGAATCGTCGCGTCCGGGGTTTGTCCCGATGCCGGCGGCGGAGGAGATTGCGCGGTTGGCGTCGCGCTTGCCTGCGGTCGTTGAGGCGGCGACCGTGCCATTGTCGATTGATACGTTCAAGGCGGCGACGGCCGAGTGGGCGTTGACGCAAGGAGTACATATTCTTAACGATATTTGGGGACTGCAGGGTGACCCGGATATGGTGCGGGTGGCGGCGGCGTACCAAGCGCCGATTGTCATCATGCACAATCAGGACGGAACGGTGTATGACGGCGATATCATTGACATGGTAGCGGCGTTTTTGGCGAAATCTATCGAGATTGCGCTGGCAGCGGGATTGCGTGAGGAGAATATCATCCTCGATCCGGGCATCGGTTTCGGTAAGACGGCCGCGCAGAATATGGAAGTATTGCGCCGTATCGGCGAGTTGACCGAACGCTTACCCTATCCGTGGCTCTTGGGAACGAGCCGCAAAGGCTTCATCGGTCAGGCGCTCGACTTGCCGGTGACGGAGCGCATGGAAGGTACGGCGGCGACTTGTCTGTACGGACAATTGGCCGGGGGTCATATCCTGCGGGTACATGATGTCAAGCCGATTGCACGCATGGTGAAGATGACGGATAAGATTACAGGATTGGTGGCATATGGACAGCATTGAGTTGCACGGTATCCGTGCGTACGGTTACCACGGAGTATTTCCCGAAGAACAGCGGCTGGGACAGGAGTTTGTCGCCGATGTGCGGCTGGAAGCGGATTTAGATGCGGTCGGCCGCTCGGATGATTTGGCGGACGGTATCGACTACGGCGCGGTGCATGCGGCCGTCTGCGCGGCGCTGACCGGTTCGCCGAGTCGGACGCTGGAGCACTTGGTGACGGGTATCAATGCGCGCCTGCTGGCCGAGTTCCCCCGTATCGAGCGGGTCACGACGAAAGTGTACAAGCCGCACGCGCCGCTGGCGGGGACGTTTGACTACGTGGCGGTAGAGCGGACGGCCAACCGATGACGCGCTACTATGTCGCGCTCGGCTCCAATATGGGCGACCGCCTGGCGTATCTGCGCGCCGGAGTGCGGGGCATGTTCGCGTTGGGGCTGGAAGTCGCGGCGCTGTCGTCCGTCTATGAAACCGCGCCGTGGGGCAATACCGAGCAAGCGGCATTTTTGAATGCGGTGGCGGCGGTGGAGACTGCCTTGTCGCCGCGCGGGGTGTTGCTGCGATTGCAGGCCGTCGAAGCGCGCGCCGGACGGCGGCGGGAGATTCATTGGGGACCGCGGACGTTGGATTTGGACTTGATTTATGCCGACGGAGTCAGTTGGCGTGATGAAGTATTGACATTGCCGCATCCGTATTTTTGGGAGCGGGGATTTGTCTTGGTACCGCTGGCGGAGATTGCGCCGAAGTTGGTGTATCAGGGTGAATCGGTGCAGGCGCGTGCCGCCGCCCGTACAGACGGGGTTCGACGGGTAGCGCGGCGGTGGCTGCAGTCTGTCGACGGATGACAGGCGGTATAGAAAGAGGGGGCGGCTTCGCGAGGCGGAGCCCTTTTGGCGTGAACGGGAGAAACTATGGTACGGACAATCTGGAATCAATTGGATACGTCGGCGCGTTGGCGGGAACTGTGCGGGCTGTTCGGTCAACGCGGCGCGTACTTGCTCAGCGGCGGGACGACGGCACAAGCGACGGCACTTGTAACGGCGGGACTGTCACACCGGCAAGCGCCGTTGTTGGTGACCGTGCCGGACAAGGCGACACGGCAACAATGGCAAGCCGACTTGCAGGGATGGAGCGAGATTCCGGTTTTGCCGTTTCCCGCGCAGGAGACGCAGGACTTTACGGTGGCGGCGCACAATCCCGAAGCGGATATCGCACGGATGAAGGCGCTGGCGGCACTGCAAGGGGCAGCGCCCGCCATCGTGCTGGCGACGATGGACGCGATGGCGTATCCCGTACCGGCGCCGGAGGCCTTGCAGGCGGCGACGACGGTGCTGCGGGTCGGCATGGCGGTCGATCGGGAGACGTTGCTGACGACATGGATTGAACGCGGCTATGAACGCATCGAGCAGGTGGAGCGGCCGGGCCATTTTGCCGTGCGCGGCGAAATCGTCGATATCTATCCCGTGCAGAGTGAGATGCCGCTACGCATTGAATTTTTCGATACGGAGATTGACAGCATTCGCCCTTTTGATTTGCTGACGCAACGGTCGTCGACGGCGCAGCAGGACGCGATGATCGGTCCGGTCACTCCGCCGCCGGGGACGGTGCCGCTGACGGCATATGTGGCGGACGGTGTGTGGGTATGCGCGGAAGCGGCGCGATGCGCGGAAGAAATCGGTGCGCGGCGCAAGGAGCAGGGAGGCGCCGCCGGGGTGTTGCGCTGGGAAGAGGTGGCTGCTGTACCGCGTTGCGCCTTGTTTTTCTCCTTGATTTCACAGCGTGTACCGCAGGTCAATCTGCGCGGCCGCTATCCGTTTGAAGCGAACGGCGTTCCCGCGTTGCGGCGGCAATGGCCGCTGGCGGTGCAGGAGATCGGCCGCTATCGGGACAGCGGTCGGGCGGTGGTGCTCGCCACGGGCGATGAAGGACGTCGGGAAACCTTGCGGGCCGTGCTGGCCGAAGCCGGCGTACCGGTGTATGAGGATGTCACGCCGGGGCAAGTGACGCTCGGTATCGGGGCGCTGTCGGCAGGGTTTGAGTGGCCGCAGGAAGGACTCGTCGTCTTGACGGACACGGAACTCTTCGGTGCGCCGAAGCGCCGCCGCCGCTCGTCACGCAAGTCGGGCAATGAAATTCGCTACTTTTCGGATTTGGCGGCGGGGGACTATGTCGTGCATCAAGTCCACGGTATCGGTCGCTATACCGGCGTCGAGACGATTGTCACCGACGGCGTCCATCGGGATTATCTGCGCATCGAGTATGCGGGGGAGGACCGGCTCTTTTTGCCGACGGAACGTATCGGCCAATTGGAAAAATATATCGCGCCCGACGGCAGTGTGCCGCGCTTGCATAAAATGGGCGGCGCCCAATGGACACGGACGAAGGCGCGGGCGGCGCAGTCGGTGGCAGAACTGGCGGACAAGCTGACCGCACTGTATGCGGAGCGCGAACTGGCGCGGGGCTATGCGTTTCCGCCGGATACGCCGTGGCAACGCGAGTTTGAAGAGGCGTTTCCGTACGAAGAGACCGCCGACCAACTGCAAGCGACCGCGGAAATCAAGGCGTCGATGGAAGCTCCGCAACCGATGGATCGGCTCTTGTGCGGCGATGTCGGCTTCGGCAAGACGGAAGTGGCGTTGCGCGCGGTATTCAAAGCCGTCATGGGCGGCAAGCAGGTCGCCGTACTGGTGCCGACGACGGTGCTTTCTCAGCAACACTATCGGACGTTTATGGAGCGCTTGTCGCCGTTCGGGGTCAGTGTCGGTGTACTGAACCGCTTTACGCCGCAACAGGAGAAAAAAGAGCTGCTCCGCCGAGCCAAAGCAGGGCGACTGGATGTCCTCATCGGGACGCATTCCCTGTTGAACAAAAAGGTCGATTTTGCCGATTTGGGGTTGCTCGTCGTGGATGAAGAACAGCGGTTCGGTGTCGTGCAAAAAGAAAAATGGAAGGCGCGCGCGACGGGTATCGATATTTTGACTTTGTCGGCCACGCCGATTCCGCGGACATTGCATATGTCGTTGGCGGGGGTACGGGAGATGTCGGTCATCTATACGCCGCCCGAAGAGCGCGAACCCGTGCAGACTTATGTCACCGAAGCCAAGGACAGCACCGTGCGGCAGGCCATTGTCCGCGAATGTGAGCGCGGCGGGCAAGTGTATTTTCTCTACAACCGCATCGCGTCCATCGGACGCATGACGGAGCATTTGCAGTCGTTGTTGCCGGCGGGGATTGAACTGGGTATAGCGCACGGATCGCTCAGCGGCGAACAGCTCGAGCAGGTCATGCAGGATTTTTATGACGGCGATATTGACGTCTTGGTCTGCACGAGCTTGATTGAAAACGGGCTTGACCGGCCGAATGCCAATACCATCATTATTTACGACGCGGACCGACTGGGGCTGTCGCAACTTTACCAGATGCGCGGTCGTGTCGGACGCGGTGCGCGCGAAGCCTATGCGTACTTCCTGTATCGTCCGGACAAAATCCTGAACGAAGCGGCAGAGAAGCGGCTGTATGCGATTCGCGAATTTACCGAGCTCGGGGCGGGATTCAAAATCGCGTTGCGGGATTTGGAAATCCGCGGCGCGGGCAACCTGCTCGGTGCGGAACAGCACGGCAACATGGTCGGGGTCGGGTTTACGACCTATTGTGCGATGCTCGATGAAGCTATCGCCGCCAGGCAGGGGACAGAACCGCGTCGCCGGTCCATTCCCGCCCCCGTGCTGGAGCTCGATGTCGAAGCCTATTTGCCCGATACCTATATTCCCGACGAAGCGCAAAAGCTGGAAATGTATCGCCGCTTGGCGGAGATTACCACGCCGTCGGAGTGGGAAGATGTGACGGACGAACTCATCGACCGTTTCGGCACACCGCCCGCGCCGGTGGAAATGTTGCTCGCCGTGGCCAAATTGCGGATTACGGCGGCACAAGCGGGTATCGGATCGATTCGCGAGCTCAGCGACAGTGTCGAGATTCTCTGGAGCCGCCCGCAGGCGATGGCGGATTGGGATATCGGCGCCGTGCCGGATGCGGTGATGAAGCGGATGCGATTTTTGCCATCCGATATTCCGCGTGCTAAAATAGATAAGATACAGTGGCAAATGCCGACGATGGACTTTTTGCCGCAAGTGTTGGACGCATTTTTACAGAAACGTACGGCGGAGCCGGAGGGAACAGAGTGAGTAAAGATACATTTTTGCGCGGGGCATTTATCCTGACGATGGCGGGCATCATTGTCAAAATCATCGGTGCCGCCAATCGGATTTTATTGTCGCGCTTGTTGGGCGGAGAGGGCATCGGCCTCTACCAGATGGCCTATCCGATTTATTTATTGGCGCTGAGTATTTCGTCGGCGGGGCTGCCCGTGGCGATTTCGATTATGGTGGCGGAAAAGAACGCCATTCGTGATTATATCGGCGCACAACGTGTGTTTCGGATATCGGGTATCGCCCTGACCGTGACGGGGCTGGCCTTCAGTGCGCTGCTATACGTCAGTGCGGGCTGGCTGGTCGATACGGGACTGGTGCGTGACCCGCGGGCGTATTGGGCGCTGATTGCACTTTCGCCGGCGATTTTTGTGGTGACGATTGTCTCGGCATTGCGCGGCTATTTCCAAGGTCTGCAGCAGATGACTCCGACCGCGGTCAGCCAAATCATGGAACAACTCGTGCGCGTGGTGACGATGATTGCATTTGCCGTCTTGCTCTTGCCGTACGGATTGGAATACGCCGCCGCCGGTGCGACATTCGGTGCGGCGCCGGGCGCCCTGGCGGGGTTGTTGGTGCTGTTGGGGTATTATTATACCGACCGCCATGCCCGCAAGCGTGCGTTGCTCCAACAAGATACCTCGCTGCCGCGGGAGAGATTGACGAGCATCCTCAAGCGGCTGATTGTCTTGGCCCTGCCGGTGTCGCTGGCGAATATCATGCTGCCCGTGGTAGCCAATATCGACCTCTTTATCGTGCCGCATCGCTTGGCGGTGGCCGGCTATTCCGTAGAAGAATCGACCGAGCTGTTCGGGTATTTGACGGGGATGGCGACCTCACTGGTCAACTTGCCGACCATCCTGACGGCATCATTGGCGGCCAGTCTGGTGCCGGCCGTCTCAGCGGCGTTTATGAAGCATGATACGGAGCGTATTTATCAGCGGACGGATGTGGCGATGCGGATTGCCAACTTGCTGACGTTGCCGTCCTTTGTCGGGATGGCGGTGATTGCGACGCCGATTTCGCAAATGCTGTATGCGACACCGAACGCGGGGCCGTCGATTCGCATTATGAGTTTGGGGATATTCCTGCTCGGGATTCAGCAGGTGACGACCGGGATTTTGCAAGGCATGGGGAGGACCGCTATTCCGCTGATTAATATGGTAGCCAGTGCCGGCGTCAAAATCGTGTTGGGGTGGACGTTGACCGCGATTCCGTGGCTGGGCATCGAAGGCGCGGCCTGGGCGACCAACGCTGATTTCGGTGTGGCGGCGGTGCTGAACTTGTACTTCCTGCATCGGTACTTGCGCTATCGGATGGACTACGGTCATACGTTGCGGATTGCCGTCGCGGCCGGCGGTATGGGAATTTGTACGTATGCCGCGTATCTCGGGCTCTACGGCGTGCTGCACAGTAATACGCTGGCGACGCTCGGTGCCATCGGTGTCGGCGTGATCGCGTACGCGATCGGTCTGGTGTTGGTCAAAGGCGTCTCGTCACGCGATGTCGCCGCCATTCCGAAAATCGGTGCCAAAGCGGCAGCCGTGATGGCCAAATGGGAGCGACGCGCATGAAGTGGGAACAGTGGCTGCAACAAGCGGGATATGATCCCGCCCGGGGCTATCGGGTGACTGACACGCGACCGGCGTATTCGCCGGTGCCGGTATTGATTCCGTATCCGGATGACGAGCGGTATGAAGCGCTGGCGGCGTGCGCGGAGCGGGCGCCCTTCTTTGTCGTCAGCGAGGATACGGTATGCCACGTCGCGACGTACGAATGGCCGGACGGTGAGATTGCGGCAGTGATTATCCCGCCGACGGTCGATAAGAGCGCCGCCGTACAGCGATTGGCGGAGGCGGTCGCGGCATTGCGTGCGCCTGACGGCTGCCCGTGGGACCGCAAGCAGACGCACGCATCGCTGCGGCGCTACTTGCTCGAGGAAACGTACGAAGTACTGGACGCGATTGACCGCGAGGACATGACTAACCTGCGCGAGGAGCTGGGCGATTTGCTGCTGCAAATCGTCTTTCATGCGCAATTGGCGGCAGAAGCAGGCGTGTTTACCTTGGCCGAGGTGGCGGAAGATGCGGCCCGCAAGATGGTGTACCGTCATCCGCACGTGTTTGCTGCCGACGGCGCGACGGACGCCGATACAGTCAATCGGGACTGGGAAAATCGTAAACAAAAGGAGAAAAAACGCAATAAAGTGTTGGAAGGCATGATAAAAAGCTTGCCAAGTCTTGCTTTTGCGTGTAGAATACAAGAGAAAACAGCGCGTGTCGGGTTTGATTGGACGTCAGTGGAACCGGCGTGGGAAAAAGTACGCGAAGAGTGGCAGGAAGTTCGTGCAGCGATGTATGAAGCTGATCCGGCTCATCTGGAAGAGGAATGCGGTGATGTGCTTTTTGCTACGGTGAATGTTCTACGGCATCTCGGAATCGAACCGGAAACCGCATTGCGTCGCGCCAATGACAAATTTTGCCAACGATTTGCTCATGTGGAGGCGCGCGTGCAGGAATCCGGCCGGGCGTGGGATGACGTGACGCCGGACGAACTGGATACGTACTGGAAGGAAGCCAAGCACTTGTCATCCGACAAGTGACTATCCGGAGCTAGCTCCAAACTTGCTCGCTATGAGCACAGAGTCAAAGGAGGACTTGTTATGAACAAAACTGAGTTGATCGCCAAAGTAGCGGAACAATCCGGCTTGACAAAGAAAGATGCGGAAAAAGCGGTAAAAGCGATTTTCGAAAGCATCAGCGACGAATTGGCACAAGGGGAAAAAGTACAAATTATCGGCTTCGGTACGTTTGAAGTTCGGGAACGCAAAGCACGCGAAGGGCACAACCCGTCCAATCCGAGCCAGAAAATCCAGATTCCGGCTTCCAAGAGCCCGGCATTCAAAGCCGGCAAACAGCTGAAAGAACGCGTCAACGTGAAAAAACCGGCGAAAAAAGCACGCAAAAAATAAGTATTGACACAAAAGACACCTGCGGATATCCGCAGGTGTCTTTTTATATCCTCACCGACCGCGGCAGACTTTGGCCAGGCGGGAGGCGTAGTCGCCGGCCGTCTTGCGTGCGAGGGTGGCCGGTGTATGTGTCCCCGTCCGCAAGTAGCTGTAGCGGGAAATCTCCCTGCCGTCAGCGGCGTCGTAGAGGGTATAGGTGATGCCGATGAGGTGCTGTAATTCTCTCCGGGCGGGCGTGTTGTAGGGGATATAGTCGACATACGGTTCGTAGCCGACGACGTCGCCGTCTTTGTCGCGAATCGGCAAGTAGGTGACATACGGCCGCCAGTCAACATAGCCGGCGGTCATCACGGGGAATGTTTCCACACGGTGAATGCGGACATCGAGTATCGCTTGGGCGGCCGTCGGTGCGGCGGCTTCCGCCGTGACGGGAATGAGCGGCGCATCGGTCGCAAATCCCTTGGCACGCAGTTTGTCGGTGACTTGCGCGGGGAATTCATGAAGCAGCGGTGCATACAGCTCCTGATTCACCAACTCGGGGGCAAATTGAACGTGGACTTCCACGCGTTTCAGGTCGGCAAACGGATAGTCTGCGGCGAAATAGCCGCCCTTTTCCGCTTGTACGGACAGCGTCATGACGCTACACAGTACAGCGAACAGAACCAGCAATCGTTTCATCATCATACCTCCTTGAAAATGAACATGGGGAATCCACACGAGCGTGCGGTACGAATACGAAAACACGCGCGGCAAGAGAGGTTGCCGCGCGTGTGGCGTGTACTATTCCGCTTTGTCACGGCGGGTGCCGACGATGGTTTTTCCGTCATAGACTTCGCCTTCGATATCCGGATGCAGGCCGTATTGGATAGCCCATTCATCTTTGTATTTCAGTGCTTGCTGATGAATATCATGGATATGGTCGGCCGTGCGCACTACTTTGCCCGGGACACCGACGACCAGCGAATTGGGCGGGATGACTTGGTTTTCGAGGACCAAGGCGCCGGCGGCGATAATGGAGCCGCGGCCGATTTTGGCACCGGTCAGGACGGTGGCACTCATGCCGATAAGACAGTGGTCTTCGACGACGGCACCGTGCACGACAGCGCAATGCCCGACCGTGACATAGTCCCCGATAATACAGGGGTAGTTGTCCGCAACATGCAAGCAGGCCAAGTCTTGAATATTGGTGTTGCTGCCGATGGAAATATAGTCGACATCGCCGCGCATGACAGCGTTGTACCAAACGCTGCTGTACTTGCCGATGCGCACGTCGCCGACGACGACGGCGCCTTCGGCAATGTAGACTTCCTCGTCAATCGTCGGCGTGATGCCTTTGAATGAATTACCTTGATATGTATACATATGGATACCTTCTTACCGATTATTTTTCGGCCGCAAGTTGCGGTGCACGGTTCAACAAGTTCGCGGCTTCAGTGACGACATCGTCGACGATATCCCGCGCGGACTCGATGCGCGTGAGGCGGTTCAGTCCTTGGCCGACTTGGACCAGACCGTTTACCGTATCGCCTTCGACGGCAGCCAGGCGGTTCGTCCCGCGCGTCAATTGAGAAAGGACGTCATCGGCCGCACCTTGGCGTTCGAGCTCCAGATACTTGTCGGTAAATGCGCTGCGCAGACCGCGGACGTTGTTGGAACGGGTGAATCCCGTCACGCGGGTGTCCGTATCGGTCGCGTCCATGATAGCCTGTTTGGAATTCGGGTGCAGGTGGCATTCTTCCGCCAAGAGGAAACGCGAGCCCATTTGGACGCCGTCCGCGCCCATAATCAAGGCCGCCGCCAGACCGCGCCCGTCGACAATCGAGCCGGCCACGATAATCGGAATCTCGATTTCGGGGATGACATTGGTCATCAGCGCCATGGTCGTCAGCATACCGTCATGGCCGCCCGCTTCAAAGCCTTCGATGACCAGTGCGTCGGCGCCTTTCTCTTGCACGCGTTTGGCGAGCTTGACACTGGGGACGACGGGGATCGCCTTGACACCCGCGGCATGCAAGGGTTCGAAGTACGGTACGGGGTTGCCCGCGCCGATGGTCGCAAAGGCGACTTTTTCCTCGCAAATAATCTCGAGGACATCGTCTTTGTTCGGTGCTTGCAGCATCAGATTGACGCCGAACGGCTTGTCGGTCAAGGTTTTGGTTCGACGAATCTGTTCGCGAATGTAGTCGCTGCTTTGGCCGCCGGTCGCAATGACACCGGTTGCACCGGCATTGGCGACGGCACTGACGAGGTCGGATTCGGAAATCCAAGCCATCGCACCTTGAATAATCGGGTAACGAATGCCCAACAATTCGGTAATACGTGTTTTCATGTGCATCTCCTCCTGCCTGACGGCAAAATGAAAATTATAGATATTCTTTAGCTTTATTATAGTAGAGAACGTGTTGAAATAGCAAGAATTTTGTTGCAAAAAATGCAATTAAAAGAATGAAGTTTCTTTTTACGAATGCATGGGTGTGAGTGTCAGGTGCATGGTGACATGCGGGTGACCTTCGTCCAACGTTCGTTCGCCGGTGGCGCGATAGCCTGCACGGGTGTAAAACGGGACGGCATGCGCTTGGGCCGAGAGGGTAATACCGCGTGCCTGTTGCGCACGGGCATAGTCGGCCGCGGCCGCCAGCAGCTGCTGACCGAGATGACGACCTCGCGCCGCAGGCAGGACGGCGAGACGACCCAGGTGCCAGTCGCCCGTTGCGGCATCCCGATACAGGCGGCAGGTACCCAGCGGCAGGTTGTCCTCATAGGCGACGAAGTGCACGGCACACGCGTCGATTGCATCAAATTCCTGCAGGTATCCCTGCTCTTTCATAAAGACGGCAGTGCGAATGGCGCGCGCCGCGTTCGGCAATGTCGTATAGTGACGAATCATCCGTTTCCTCCTTTGAGAATCTCATTTCCTTCATTATACGGGGCAGCGGGCGAGGTAAGCAAATGAGCGGTACGGGGAGAAGTGAAAAGGGCGATGTTTTCTCGCTGACGGATTGTATTCGGCAAGTGGATTTGCTACAATAGGTACGGAAGTAAATTTTTTTAGCGTCGGGTGGACACTTTTTGCCCCGCGGGATAGAAAGGAGAGAGCGCCATCAACGTACTGGAATCATTGGTGCCGGAACTGCTGACGGAAGCGGAAACTCGCTACCGTCTCTTGGCGGAAATATCGCTGACCGGTCCTATCGGTCGGCGGGCGTTGGCGGATTCTCTTCGGTGGTCCGAGCGGACGGTGCGCGGTGAAGTGGCGCAACTGGAAGCGGCGGACCTGGTCGCGGTGTCGCCCGGCGGGATTGCCGTCACGTCGCAGGGTGAGGATGTACTGGTCGCGGCGGCAGAGTTGTTTCGGACGCGCCATTCGACGGGGTTTTACGAACGGACCCTGGCGCAGCGGTTGCACTTGCCGGCGGTCACGGTAGTGCGCGGCGATTCGACCGACCATCGGCCGACGCAAGCGCGACTGGCGCAAGCGGGGGCGCTGTTGGTCGCCGGTCGGCTTTCGCCCGGGGCGGTGGTTGCGGTCAGCGGCGGGACGACGCTGGCGTTGCTGGCGGATGCGTTGCCGGACACGCAAGTGCCGATTATGGCGGTGCCGGCGCGCGGCGGTTTCGGTGAACAATTGGAAACGCAGGCCAATGCGGTCGCAGCTAAAATCGCCCGCAAGACCGGCGGCGAGTATCGCATGCTGCATGTACCGGACGGATTTTCGAGTCGGATTATCGAGCTGCTCAGGCAGGAAGATGCGTCGCTCGATGAAGTGGAGACACTGATTGCGCGTGCCGATATGCTGGTCATCGGTATCGGTGAGGCCTTGCGGATGGCGGAATTGCGCCAGATTCCGGAGGCGGAGCGCCGGCAGATCCGGTCGCGACGGGCGGTCGGCGAGGCGCTGGGCTACTATGCCGATGCCGCCGGACAAATTGTGTTTCATCGACCGAATGTCGGTGTGACGATGGACATGTTGCCGCATATTCCCGATGTCATCATCGTGGCGGGCGGCTCACACAAAGCCGCGGCGATATTGGCGATGGTGCGGGCGGGTATCCGCGGTCATTTGGTGACGGATGAAGGGGCGGCAAGTGAGTTGACGGCTCTTTTGTCTCAAGAAGACAGAGAGCAAGACTAGGAGGAAAAATTATGGCAACAAAAGTCGGAATTAACGGATTCGGACGAATCGGACGGAATGTATTGCGCGCGGCCATGGCAAATGATGCAGTGGAAATCGTTGCGATTAATGACCCGGGCGATATTCAAGCGCTGGCGCATTTGCTCGAATATGATTCGGTGCACGGACATTTGGATGCGGATATTCAAGTCAAAGACGGTCATCTCTATGTCAATGGCAAGATGATTTACGTATATAAAGAGTTCGACCCGGCACAGATTGCCTGGAGCGATGCGGGTGTCGATGTCGTGGTCGAAGCGACGGGACGCTTTACCAACGGAAACGACGCGAAAAAGCATTTGGGCGGAACGGTGAAAAAAGTCATCATTTCCGCGCCGGCCAAGGAAGAGGATATCACGATTGTCATGGGGGTCAACGAAGGGGAATACGACCCGGCGAAGCATCACGTGATTTCCAATGCGTCCTGCACGACGAACTGTCTGGCGCCCTTTACCAAGGTATTGCATGAAAAATTCGGTATCCGTCGCGGGCTGATGACGACGGTGCATTCCTATACGAACGACCAACGGATTTTGGACTTGCCGCACGGCGATTTGCGCAGAGCCCGGGCGGCGGCGGAAAATATTATCCCGACCAGCACCGGCGCGGCAAAAGCCATTGCGCTCGTATTGCCGGAGTTGAAAGGCAAGCTGAACGGGTTTGCGATGCGGGTGCCGACGCCGAATGTGTCGATTACGGATTTGACGTGCGATGTGGAAAAGGAAACGACGGTAGAGGAAGTCAATCAGGCGCTCAAAGAAGCGTCGGAAGGCGCCTTGAAAGGCATCATGGACTACTCGGACAAACCGTTGGTGTCATCCGACTATAACGGTTCGCCGGCCAGCTCGACGGTGGATTCGCTTCTGACGCAGGTCATCGACGGTACCATGGTCAAGGTCGTGTCCTGGTACGATAATGAATGGGGCTATTCCAATCGCGTCGTGGATTTGATTACCTATATCGGTAAACAGGGACTGTGATAACGGGGTCGCCGCGGCGACCCTCTTTTACTGGAGGCGATTATGCGAAAACAAACGGTGGATGCGTTGTCGGTGCGCGGGAAAAAGGTATATGTGCGGGTAGATTACAACGTACCTCTCGATGCGCAAGGGCAGATTACGGACGATACGCGTATTCGGGCGACGTTACCGACATTGCAGCAATTGCTGGACGGCGGGGCGGCGTTGATTTTGGCGTCGCATCTGGGGCGTCCGAAGGGTAAGCGCAACGAGGCGTATTCGTTGGCACCGGCCGCGGAACGCTTGGCGCAGCTCTTGGGACGACCGGTGCGCTTGGCACCCGATTGCGTCGGCAAGGAGACGGAAGCCTTGGCGGCGGCGTTGCAGCCGGGGGATGTGCTGCTTTTGGAAAATGTCCGGTTCCATCCGGAAGAAGAGGTCAATGATTCGGCCTTTGCCCGCGCCTTGGCGGGACTTGCCGATGTAGCGGTCAATGACGCCTTCGGCGTTTCGCATCGGGCACATGCATCGGTGGTCGGCGTCGCGCGGATTTTGCCGATGGTCGCCGGGCACTTGGTCGCGCGGGAAATTCATTTTCTCGAAGATACGGTGACGCGTCCGAAGCGGCCCTTTGTGGCGATTATCGGCGGGGCGAAAGTGTCGGATAAAATCGGCGTATTGGAGCGTTTGGTCAAGATTGCCGATACACTGATTATCGGCGGCGGTATGGCCAATACATTCTTGTTGGCGCAGGGACGAAGCGTCGGTACGTCGTTGGTGGAAGAAGACGCGCGCGAGCTGGCACTGCGGGTATTGCAGACCGCCGAAACGGACGGCAAAGCGGTCTTGTTGCCGTGCGATGTGGTCACCGCCGCCGCCTTTCAACAGACGGCCACGCCGCATCTGCATGCGGTGGCGGACGTACCGGCGGATGAGATGATCTTGGATATCGGGCCGCAGAGCGCGCAGCAGTTTGCGCAGGCGATTGCGCCGGCGGCGACAGTCCTCTGGAACGGTCCGATGGGGGTCTTTGAGTGGGAGGCATTTGCCGACGGTACCAAACGCTTGGCCGAGGCGGTAGCGGCCAACCGCGGTATCAGCATTGTCGGCGGCGGTGATTCGGTCGCGGCGATGGAAGCGTGCGGACTGGCCGACCGCGTGACCCATATTTCAACGGGCGGCGGCGCGTCGCTGGCCTACTTGGAAGGACAGGAACTGCCCGGTATTGAGTGCCTGGCGGAGGAGGTTTGACATGAGAACACCCTTGATTGCAGGAAATTGGAAAATGAATACGCTGCCGGCGGAGGCGCGCTCCTTGGTCGAAAGTCTGCGTGAGCGCTTGCCGTCGCCTGCGGCGGAGGTACTGGTGTGCCCGCCTTTCGTTTCCTTGGCGACGGTAGCCGAGGCCTTGCAAGGCAGCCCGATTGCCTGGGGCGCACAGAATCTGTATTGGGAAGAAAGCGGCGCGTACACGGGAGAGATTGCGCCGGCTATGCTGACCGCCTTGGGATGCACCTATGTCATTTTGGGGCATTCGGAGCGGCGACAGCTGTTTGCGGAAACGGATGCGGATATTGCCCGTAAAGTCGCGGCGGCGCTGGCGCACGGACTGACGGCGATTGTCTGCGTCGGCGAGACGGAAGCACAATACGAGCGCGGGGAGACACAGACGCATATCCGCCGACAGATTCGGGAATCACTCGCCGGTGTGACACCCGCGCAAGCGGCGAAGATTGTGATTGCCTATGAGCCGATTTGGGCGATCGGTACCGGCAAGTCGGCGACGGCGGAGACGGCGGAGTCGGTCTGCGCCCTGATTCGCGATGAACTCTCGGCACTGTTCGGGATGGCGGGCGCGGACGGGATTCGGATTTTGTACGGCGGCAGTGTCAAGCCGGACAATATTGCGGCCCTGCTGGCCAAGGACAATATCGACGGCGCGCTCGTCGGCGGCGCCTCGCTCAAGGCGGCCGACTTTGCGGCGATTGTTTGCGGGAAGGAGGCCTGACGGATGGGGAAACTGGCACATCCGGTGATGCTGGTCATTATGGACGGCTGGGGATGCGGTGCGGCCGATGACCCGTCAAACGCCGTGATGACCGCGGGACTGCAACATATACCGCAATGGTTGCAGACGTACCCGCATGCGAAATTAATCACCAGCGGCGAGAAGGTCGGACTGCCGCCGGGCCAGATGGGCAACTCGGAAGTCGGCCATTTGAATATCGGCGCCGGGCGAGTCGTACTGCAACAATTGAACCGCATCGATGCCGATATCCGCTCGGGCAACTTTGCCCGCAAGCCGGTCTTGGCAGAGTTGTTGGCAACGACGGCGGCCTCCGGGAAGGCGTTGCATTTACTGGGGCTGGTATCGGACGGTGGCGTTCACAGTCATCAGGAGCATTTGCTGGCCTTGGTGCGGGCGGCGGCCGCGGCGGGAATCCGCGATGTGTATGTTCATGCATTTTTGGACGGACGGGATGTCCCGCCGCAAAGTGCGCCGAAGTATTTGCACCATGTCGAAGACGAGATGCGCCGTATCGGTGTAGGAAAAATCGTCACCGTCAGCGGTCGCTACTACGCCATGGATCGCGACAAACGCTGGCAACGTACCAAACTGGCCTATGATGTAGTGACAGGGGGACAAGGTCCGCGGCGCGCGAGTATCGACGAGGCATTGGAACGGTCCTATGCGGACGGGGTGACGGATGAATTTGTCGTGCCGGTCGTCATCGGCGAGCCGGTCGCGATGCACGAAGGGGACGGCGCGGTCTTTTTCAACTTCCGTCCCGATCGGGCGCGGCAACTGACCGCCGCCTTGGCGGAGCCGGCATTTGACGGTTTTGCCCGCGAACAAATCGGGATTCGCTTAATTACGATGACACGCTATGAAGCGTCATTTGTCGAGCCGGTGATTTATGAAAAAGAAAGCCTGCGGCACACCTTCGGCGAAGTGGTCAGCGACGCGGGGTATACGCAACTGCGGATTGCGGAGACGGAAAAGTATGCGCATGTGACGTACTTCTTTAACGGCGGCCGCGAAGAGCAATATCCGGGTGAAGACCGGATATTGGTGCCGTCGCCGAAGGTCGCGACTTATGACTTGCAGCCGGAAATGAGTGCCTATGAGATGACGGATTGCTTGCTGGCGGAAATCGAGCAGGAGAAATATGATTTTATTATTTTGAATTTTGCCAATTCCGATATGGTCGGACACAGCGGCAGCCTGGCGGCGGCGCAAGCGGCTGTCCGCACGGTGGATACCTGCCTGGGCAGGCTGTGGGAAGCATTTCGTGCGAAAGGCGGGCAGATTCTCGTCACGGCCGATCACGGCAACTCGGAGCAGATGTGGGACGAGACCAATCACAGCCCGCATACAGCGCATACGACGAATCCCGTACCCGTGTTTTTGCTGTCGGAACAGCATCGTGAAGACCGACTGCACGACGGCATTTTAGCGGATTTGGCACCGACCTTGCTGGCCTTGGCAGGAATCGAGGCGCCGGCGGAAATGACGGGAAAATCATTGTTGATGACAAAGGAGAGCAAATGATGATTGTAGATATTCATGCCAGAGAGATTTTGGATTCACGCGGCAATCCGACCGTTGAAGTCGATGTCTTGCTCGACGACGGCACGCGCGGTCGAGCCTCGGTGCCTTCCGGCGCCTCGACCGGCGCTTTTGAAGCGTTGGAACTGCGTGACGGCGATGCCCGCTACGGCGGCAAAGGCGTCCGCCAAGCCGTCGAGCATGTGAACGAAACGATTGCGCCGGAGCTCATCGGCTTGCCGGTCAGCGAGCAGGTGTTGATTGATTCGATTTTGTGCGGCCTGGACGGCACGGATAACAAAAGCAATCTCGGCGCCAATGCGACGCTCGGTGTTTCCATGGCCGTCGCACGGGCGGCCGCCAAGCAAGCGAATATGCCCCTGTATCGATACTTGGGCGGGATGTTTGCGACGGAGCTGCCGGTACCGATGATGAATATTTTGAACGGCGGCGCCCACGCGGATAATAATGTCGACTTGCAGGAATTTATGATTATGCCGGTCGGTGCGGAAACCTTTGCGGATGCCTTGCGCATGGGGACGGAGATTTATCACACGCTCAAGCAGGTGCTCAAGGGGCGCGGTCTGGTCACGGCCGTCGGCGACGAAGGCGGTTTTGCGCCGAATCTGTCCTCCAATGAGGAAGCCCTGCAACTCATCGTGGAAGCGATTACGCAGGCGGGCTATCGTCCGGGAGAGGATGTCCTCTTGGCACTGGATGCCGCCGCGTCGGAATTCTATCGGGACGGGGCCTATGTATTCAGCGGGGAAGGTGTCACGCGGTCGGCGGCCGAGCTGACCGACTACTATGCGGACTTGGTGGACAAGTATCCGATTATTTCCATCGAAGACGGCATGAACGAAGAAGACTATGACGGCTGGAAACTCTTGACCGAGCGTCTGGGCGACCGGGTACAGCTGGTCGGAGACGATTTGTTTGTGACGAACAGTACCCGCCTGCAAGACGGTATCCGGCGCGGCATTGCCAACTCGATTTTGATTAAAGTCAATCAAATCGGTACGCTGACAGAAACGTTTGAAGCGATTGAAATGGCCAAACGGGCGGGCTATACGGCGGTCATTTCCCATCGCTCCGGTGAAACCGACGACACGATGATTGCCGATATCGCGGTCGCGGTGAATGCGGGGCAAATCAAGACCGGTGCGCCGGCACGTATCGATCGCGTCGCCAAGTACAATCAATTGCTGCGGATTGAAGAAGAGTTGGAAGGCGTATCGCTCTACGAAGGCGCCGCGGTCTTTTATCACTTACAACGGTGACCGCGAGCGGCCTGCTTGCCGTATGGAAAGCAAGACGGCACCGCAAACGGACCGATTTCGGAGCCCCCGAAGTCGGTCCGTTTTTGATTGCGTCGAGATTGGCGGACGGTTATCGGGGTATTGGCGTTCACTTCTTTCTTATGGTAAAATAAAGGCGTAACTAAAAATCATTATTGGTTGGCACCGAGGGGGGATGAAACTGCCGGAGACAAATCTGCAGCTCGTTACCGGATGGGGAGCTGTGATAAGGAGGAGGATTCATTGAAACATGTGTTGGGCAAGTTGTTGCAGCTGTTCATTACGCTGGTCGGCGTCAGCTTTTTGACGTTCAGCCTGACGTACCTTGCACCGGGCGATCCGGCGCTGATGGTATTGGAGGCGGGCGACACGATCGTTTCGCAAGAGATTATCGAGCAGACGCGTGAAGAGATGGGACTGAATCGGCCGTTCCTGGAGCAGTATGGTACATGGCTCTTCAAAGCCGTGCAGGGAGACCTGGGTATGTCGTATTCGGGGAAACGTCCTGTCATCGATCGGTTGATGGAAGGCTTCTGGGGGACGGCGCTATTGGCCGCGACCGCATCGCTCTTGCAAGTGCTGATTTCCGTGCCGCTGGGGATATTGTCCGCTGTCCGCAAAGGGACCTGGGTGGATTCGGTGATTCGCTTCTTTTCGTTTATGGGCGTATCGATGCCGAGTTTCTGGGTCGGTCTTATTTTGCTGTACGTATTTGCGGTCAAACTCGACTTGTTCCCTGTCGGCGCTTCCAGTGTGCGCTTGGATGCGCTGGTGCTCCCTGCGATAACGTTGGCAGTATTTGCTTCTGCGAAATTCATTCGGCAGATTCGGACAGTGGTATTGGATGAATTGCAGCAGGATTATGTGACGGGCGCTCGGGCGCGAGGTCTGTCGGAACGGACTATTTTATGGAAGCATGTCTTGCCGAATGCGATGCTTCCGATGATTACACTTTGGGGATTGAGTTTGGGCTGGATGCTGGGCGGCGTGGCCGTCATCGAAATCGTCTTTACGTGGCCCGGTATGGGTAATATGGCGGTGCATTCCATCGGTATGCGTGACTATCCCCTGGTGCTGGGATTTGTGCTGTGGGTAGCGATTGCGTATACGGCGATTAATTTCCTTGTCGATACCTCATATCGCTACTTGGATCCCCGCTTACGGAAGGGGGATGCTTCATGATTGCGTTCGTACGCAACCATCGGCGGTTTTCGTTATATACGACGTTGGTCGTATTGGTCTTGCTGGTGGCGATTTTTGCGCCGCAGCTGACACCGCAAGATCCGTTTGCGACCGACTTGAAAAATGTACTGCAAGAACCGTCTTCGGCGCATTGGTTGGGAACGGATAAAATGGGACGGGATATGCTTTCGCGTCTGATTCACGGTACACAGGCGTCGATTTTTATGACGGTGATGCTCGTTATTTGCACCTCGATTGTCGGCACGACAATCGGCATGATTGCCGGCTACTTCGGCGGCAAGACGGAAATGCTGTTGATGCGGTTTACCGACATCATGTTGTCGTTTCCGGGGATTATCTTGGCGATTGCGATTGCGGGGATTATGGGCGGCAGTATTCTCAATACCATTTTGGCACTGGTCGTAGTAAGCTGGGCGAAATACGCCCGCTTGGTACGCAGCATGGTCGTCAAGCTCCGTAACAGCGACTTTATTACGGCGGCCAAATTGGGCGGGTCGACGACGCTGATGACACTGTTTCGGCATGTGCTCCCCAACGTGGTACCGATGGTCGTGGTCACCGGTGCGATGGATATCGGGACAATGATGATGGAAATCGCGGGCCTTTCGTTTCTGGGATTCGGGGCACAGCCGCCGACACCGGAATGGGGTCTGATGCTCAATGAAGGTCGGCAGTATATCCAAACCTCGCCCTGGCTGATGATTTATCCGGGCGTGGCGATTTGTATCGTGGTGGCATTATTTAATTTCTGGGGCGACAGCCTGCGGGATTTGTTGGATCCGCGCAATGCGGAATAAGAGACAGAAAGGGATGACAGTTATGAGTAAACAATGGCGTAAATGGGTCAAATCGGCATGCATGGGGATGTGTGTAGTGGCGGCGGCAGGTCTGATTGCCGGCTGCGGCGGCGACGAAAAAGCGGGCGGGAATCCCGACCAATTGACCGTCGGCGTGACAAACTTTGCCAATACGCTCGAACCGACGGAAAACTATTTCAGCTGGGTCGTCATGCGCTACGGCTTGGGTGAAGCTCTGGTCAAGTTTGATGAAAAAATGCAGGCGACACCGTGGCTGGCGGACAAATGGGAAATCAGCCCGGACAAGATGACGTGGACATTCCATATCCGTGACGGGGTCAAATTCTCCAACGGCAATCCGTTGACGGCGGAAGCGGTCAAGGCCTCGCTGGAACGCTCGTTTGCGAAAAACCCGCGTGCGGCGACATTCTTTGAATATACGAGCATGGAAGCCGACGGACAAAACCTGATTATCCATACGGCAAAATCCTATCCGAATATGCCGGGATTCCTCGCCGACCCGCTCTTCCTGATTGTCGATGTGACTTCGGAAGCCACGCGGAACTTCTCGACGGAAGGCCCGATTTGCACGGGACCGTACACGGTGAAATCGTTTACCAAAGAAAAAGCGGTCATGGAACGCAACCCGAACTACTGGGGCGGCGAAGTACCGTATCAGACGGTTGTGATTCCGTCGATTGATGACCCGAACACGCGGGCGATGTCGCTGCAGTCGGGCGATGTCGATATGGCGGTCAATATCGGTGCGGGCGATATCGCACTCTTCCGTGACAAGAAAGATTACCAAGTCGATGAAATCGCATCCTTGCGTACCGTTTTGGCGCGGATTAACCAAAAAGGTATCCTCGGCGACAAACGCGTTCGTGATGCGCTGATTTCCGGTTGTGACCGTGAAGCGTACAATAATGTCTTGCTCAAGGGCACCTTCATCCCGGGCAAAGCACCGGTACCGCCGTCCATGAACTTCGGTTTTGATGAATTGGTCGACCACAACTCGTACAATCCGGAACGGGCGAAACAGCTCCTCGATGAAGCGGGCTGGGTAGACTCGAACGGCGACGGCATCCGCGATAAAGACGGACAGGATCTCAGCGTCCGCTTTGTCGTCTACAACAGCCGCGCGGAATTGCCGCTCTATGCGGAAGCGGTACAGGCGGATATGCGCAAAATCGGCATGGATGTCAAGATTGAAACGGTCGACTACAACCTGCTTGACCAAATGGGCATGGACGGTGACTACGATCTCTTGATTTCCAATATCACGACCGCCAATACCGGTGACCCGGAAGTGTACCTGCGCTGGTACTGGCAGACAAATGTGGACGGCAACAACCCGCAGAACGGTTCAGGCTACAGCAATCCGGAATATGATGCGACACTCGAAGCGCTCTCGGTTGAATTTGACCCGGCAAAACGGCGGGAATTGATTATCAAGGCGCAGCAGATTCTGCTCGATGACAGCGCGGCATTGTTCCTCGGCTATCCGATGACCAATATCGTGGCCAAGAGCTATCTTGACGGCGTCAAGATGTACCCGTCCGATTATTACTGGGTAACGAATTTGATTAAACCGGCGGGCAAGTAAGATGACCGCAGCAGCACATTTGCTGGACATTCGTGATTTGGCGGTGAGCTACGGCGACGGGATGCCGCCGACGATTGCCGATATCAATATTACGCTGGACAATGGCCGCACGTTGGCCATTGTCGGCGAATCGGGCAGCGGCAAGACGACGGTGATTCGGGCGGCCTTGGGGCTGCTTCCGGGTGAGGGACGAGTTTCACACGGGACGATGCATTTTGCAGGCGAAGATTTGCTGCAGTATACGACGGAACAATGGCGTACACTTCGGGGCAAAGATATTTCGATGATTTTTCAAGACAGCGGCAATATGATGAATCCGATTCAGACCGTGGGGCATCAGTATATCGAATATATCCGCGTGCATGAGGATATGACGCACGATGAGGCGTATGCCCGGGCGGCGGAGATGCTCACGCGGATGAATTTGCAGGCGGACACGGTGATGCAGAGCTATCCCTTTGAGCTCTCCGGCGGTATGCGCCAGCGCGTCGGAATTGCGATGGCGATTACATTTCGACCGAAATTGCTCTTGGCGGATGAGCCGACCTCGGCATTGGATGTGACTACACAGGCGCAGATCGTCGAGGAACTGATGTATGTCTGCCGCAAGCTGGGAACGGCGTTGATTATCGTGACGCACAATATCGGTGTGGCTGCCCATATGGCGCATGACTTGATGGTCATGGCGGGCGGTAAAGTCATCGAATACGGCCCGACGATGGAGATTATCACGCAGCCGGCGTCGGACTATACGCGCAGCCTTCTGGCCGCAGTTCCGGAACTGGGAGGTCGACGCTATGCCTGATACGATTATGGAAATTCGGCATTTGACCAAAACCTTTCCGCTGGCAGGCGGCGGTGAGTTGGTAGCGTGCAATGATATCTCGCTCACAGTCGAGCGCGGCAAGACGCTCGGCATCGTCGGTGAGTCGGGGAGCGGCAAATCGACGCTCGTAAAAAATATCATGGGTATATACGCACCGACATCGGGGGAAGTCATCTTCCGCGGTCAAGACGTGACAAAAATCAAGGGCAAGGAAAAGCGGGAGAACTATCGCCATATCCAGATGGTATTTCAAGACCCGACCGCGGCCTTTAATCCGCGCATGCGGGTGCGCGATATCATCTGTGCACCCTTGCGCAATTTCGGACTCATCTCGCGTGCGGAGGTCGATGCCAAGGCGCGCGAGCTCTTGCGGACGGTGGACTTACCGGAAGACTTTGCCGGTCGCTATCCGCACAATATGAGCGGAGGACAGCGGCAACGGGTCGCGATTGCACGAGCACTCGCACTCGAGCCGGAAGTCATCGTCTGTGACGAAGCGACCAGTGCGTTGGATGTATCCGTGCAGGACAAAATCATCCAGCTGCTGGTCAAATTGCAAAAGGAAAAAGGGATTACCTACATTTTCATTTGTCACGATTTGGCGTTGGTGAGTCTCTTCAGTCATCACGTGGCGGTCATGCATCGCGGCGAAGTAGTGGAAGAACTCGACGGCGACAAATTGGAAGCGGCCGCGCATCCCTACACGAAACAACTGCTTGCGTCCGTATTTAGCGTCAAAGATACGATACGCGAACATCAAGGCATCGTATCCTGACGACATCGTGACAACTGCGAGTAAACCACTTGCCGTGACCGGTGTGTCGCGGCAAGTGGTTTTGTTATCTCGCGTGCATAAGGGGGGAGCGAATGGAAGAACACACAGCGCCGTTGACACATCGGCGATTTTTGGCGGTGACGCTGCCGCTGATGCTCTCGACGGCGACCCAGCCGTTGCTCGGCGCGGTCAATACCGCGATGATGGGGCATATGGACGACGGTCGCTATATCGCTGCGGTCGCGCTCGGGGTCATCTTGTTTAACAGCATCTATTGGCTGTTCGGCTTCTTGCGGGTATCGACGACGACCTTTGCGGCGCAGGCCTGCGGGCGGTGCAATCCGGAAGACTCGACTGTCGCGTTGTTGCGGCCGGGGCTGCTGGCACTCCTCATCAGCGCGGGGGTGTGGGGAATTTATCCCTGGCTGTTCGACTACTATGCGGCATTTATGAATCCGGGAGACGACGTCGTCCGCTTGATGAAAATCTATTGCGACTGGCAAATATGGGGCGCACCCTTCGTACTGGGAAACTATGTCCTGCTCGGCTGGCTCATGGGACAAATGCATGTACGAACCAATGTCGCCATCCAAATCTCGACGAACGTGCTGAATATCATACTGGCCGTTCTCTTTGTCTACGGTTGGGGATGGAATATCGTCGGGGTGGCGGCGGCGTACCTCATCGCGCAAGTATGCGGCTGTGCGGCGGGCATCGTCGCCGTGTGGCGCGTCCGTGCGGGCTTACGTCTGTCAGCGCTCGTGCGGCGACAACTCTCGCGCGCATCCGCGTACATCGGCATCATCAAGGTCAATACCGACCTGATGATTCGTACACTCTGCCTGCTCGCTATCAACAACCTCTTTGCGCAGACCGGCAGCCGTCTCGGGACAGACGTACTGGCGGCTAATGCCGTGCTTCTGGAGATTATCTTCATCATGGCGTATCTGGCGGACGGTATCGCCAACGGCATGAGCATCTTTACGGGTATGGCACGCGGACGGAGCGATGTCGCCCTATGGCGGCGTACGCTGACCGTCGGCCTGCACACGGCGGCGGTCTACATGGGACTTACGGCCATCGTGATGGCGCTGACGGGGGACGTGTGGATTGCGCTGATGACGGATCTCGAACATATCATGACGCTGGCACATCAATACCGCTGGGCACTCATCGCCTATCCGCTCTGTGCGCCCGTCGGGCTCGTGCTCTACGGCATGTATACGGGCATCGGCGAAACGGCCTCGATTCGCAATATGATGCTAATCGCCGTCGCCGTCTTCGTGCTGGGCGACCTCTGCCTCACGGCGCGCTGGGGCAATGACGGGCTCTGGCTGACCTATGTGGGGACCTACCTCTTGGAATCCGTCATCCTTGCGGCATTTTTGCCTAAAGCCCGCGCGCATTTTGCGTGAGAAAGGCAGCTACAATATCAACGCGAAAGGATATCTCATAGGATGCCTTTTCGGTTGCATGACAGAAAACAAACCGCCGAGACGAAAGTCAAGGCGGTTTTGCTTGTCAAGAAAAAGGCGGCAGACGTATATCGGTAAAGGGTAGACACAAAAAAGGGGCAGGAAGGCGGTAGACGCGTTCATCGTCGGCGGGAACAGTAGCGTTAGCACGGCAATAGAAAACGTCCGCAAGAGCGCGCGCAAGAGATATACCTCAAAACCGCGCAACACATCGAGAAACTCGCCAAGCGGCAGGGTTTGGAACTGGGCGACTTGATGAAAGAAGTGTATCGCGACGCGACCTATCGGACGGCGTATGAAACGCAGAAGATGAAAGGGTTCGAGAATTTTCGCGAAGTCCCCGCCCGACAGATTGACGCCGCGGTGTCGCGCCCGTGGGCGCCTGACGGCGCGGACTTCTCGGCGCGGATATGGAAGCAGAAAACGGAATTAATCAACAACCTGCAAACGGACATCACGCAGGCGCTGATGACCGGCGCGCCAACGTCGGATCTAAGCGAGAAAATCGCGCGCCGGTTCAATACGACATACGGGCAGGCGCACCGCCTTGTCGAGACGGAAACCGCCTACATCCAAGAGCGCGCGATGCTTGACACCTACGACGCGCTCGACGTTGAGCAGTATGAGATTTGCGCCGTTTTGGACAGTAAGACGTCCGAGACATGCCAACACCTTGACGGGAAAATATTCGACAGAAAAGACGCGAAACCGGGCGTGACGATGCCGCCCTTTCACTGTCACTGTCGGACAACCACGGTACCGTATATCGAGGGTGTCACGGATGATGGCGAACGGGTGGCGAGAGACCCCGCGACGGGCAAGAGTGTCCGCGTGGAGAATATGACGTACGAAGAATGGAAAGCGAAGTACGTCAAGCCCGCGGGCGAATACTTGAAGGCGGAACAAAGCAAAGTACACCGCCCGACGGATACCGAGTTGAAGCGCTTGAGCGCGGCGTGCTTGGTGGACTTGCGGGCAGTCAATTCGGCGGCATACCGAGAGAAATTTGACGACATGCCGATGCGTCGCCCCGTACGCGA